>CAJHZZ010000063.1_pt1 | contig 96237 bp, 81 predicted proteins | sample 9199071 | NCBI WGS metagenome assembly CAJHZZ01 (sample SAMEA7708275, study PRJEB35096) | sediment metagenome | biome: marine neritic benthic zone biome [ENVO:01000025]; feature: sediment [ENVO:00002007]; material: shallow marine sediment [ENVO:03000034] sea grass bed [ENVO_01000059] ...
AGACGAAAGTGCTGCTCCATCGATCTCGGACTCATGGTCTCCAACGGCGGTGGGGGTCGATCCCACATCCTTCCCTGGGGTCGCCAGAGCTCCCATCCCTCGACTCGCGCAAAGGGAACGAAGTGGGCATAGAGGTACTCTGCGACGCGATAGGAGATCACCTCGGTCGGTAGTGCCTTCTCCGAGGGCCCGAGTCCTGGCGGCGCCCGGAAGATCAGCCACGGTGTGTTTCCCTCCTTCCGCTCCGACTCCAGCTGCTCGATCTGGGCCCATTGCCGGGCTTCCGTAGTCGAGCGGAAATCGGTGATCTCCCGCAGCGGCAGCGGTTTCGATGCCAGCGTGTAGAGCGCTGCGGAGCCGGTGAAGTCGACAAATGTCTCGTAGTCCTCTAGCTGGGAGCGTAGGAAGTCCAACAGCTGAGCGTGCGGCTCATGGCTGAAAGACACTCGCTCGGTAGCCTCATCGAACCCCTCTCCCGGAAGAACGGAGTCCGCTACTCCCAACAGATGGAAGTACTGCACCGAGCCCAACAGCGAGCACAGAATCAACACCGATACGAACCAGGTGCTACGGCCGATCTGGCGCACTTCGAATGGCTCCTGTCGTACAAGGAATGGCAGCAGAGCCAGCACCAGGAGGAGAACCGAGGGGTCGAGAAACTCCTGGCCGGCATCGATGCCGGATCGAACAGGAACCATCAGCGAGAACACCACCAGATAGAGACCTGCCCAACCGCCGACCTCGGTCTGCCGCTGCTGCACGAACTTCCGCAAGAGGAGGTAGAGGAGACAGACGATGGCCAGGATCGGCAAGAGCCGCTCCAGCAGGACGGCGATTCCTTGCATACCCGGAGACAGATCGATGGCGCCGAAGGGGCGACCCGCCGGCGATGCCACCATGAGACCCACCAGATCCCGCAGAGCCAGCCAGGTCTCTCCTGTTCCGACCAGCTCGCCGAACAGCAGGGCGAAGGGCACCAGACCGAGGACCAGCAACGCCGATCCGACAGCTGGCCTCAGGAGGCGCCAATCCTCCTGGGCGGCCACCACTACCACCACCGCTGCCACGGCCAACGTCGAAGGCCAACCGAGAGCCGGTCGCCAGAGACAGAACAGACCCACCGTCGACCAGAGGACCAGGAACGTCTTGAATCCCGGTCTCCACAACAGAGCCACCAAAACGATGGCGGGTACCAGAACTCCCGCATACTGTCCGACCACCACCACCTGGACCGGCAACAGGATGGTGACCAAGAGGGCCAGAATCGGCCAGGTGATCAGGGCCAGGAAGATGTACACCGCCAGATAGCCCAGGACCACCGGCATCCAGGGCAACCAGATCAGTGGATCCAGGCCCTGCTGGGTGTTGAACAGACCGTAGAGCCACGGGAACCCGAAGTCTGCCAATCCCCCCCGGGGTAACAGATCCAGCAGCGGCCAACGGCCAAACTCCCACCACTGCTGCGCCGGAACCGACTGGACGCCCACTTCGAAGTAGTCCAGGAGACCGAGCTCCAGAGACCACCGATGGGTTCGCCAGGTGGCCAGCGTCGCCACCACCCCTGGATAGTAGAGACCCGTCAGCGCCATCCCGGGTTCGAGTCGTAGCCGCCCGGTCCTGCGCAGCCGGAAGAGGATCACCGAGGCGATAGCCAGAGCGGACAGCATCAGGAGCCTGGCGATCCACGGGCTGATGGCGGGGAGAATGTAAGACAACTCTCCAGCCAGGGTCAGTCCCAGAGGCGCCAGGACCCAGGGTGCTCCACCCACTACCAGGGCGCTGTTCAAATCGAAGAGGGCCGGCGCCCGACCTCCTCCCGCTCCCGAGACCCATCGATCCGCCACGGCGGCATACCCAGCCAGCAAGCCGAAAAGGATGGTCACAAAGACGGCGAAGCCTGACAGAACCGTCCAGTCCTGAAAGGGGTAGACGCTGCCGCCGGTAAGACCCAACATCATCGCTGCCGTACCGGCGAGCAGCAACGCGGACAGCATGAACCGCCCATCGTTCAGCAGACCCCACACCAGGGCCCAGCGACCGTCGCTCTTGAGGCTCGCCGCCACCCGGTGTTTGGCGATCATCGACAGGATCAGCAGCCCGCAAAGGAGATGCAGCAGGGTGCGGAGCGAGAGCGGCACCTTGTCGCCAGCCACCAGATTGAGCACGAAGAGAGCCAGCGCGAACTGGCTGAGCAGCAGCACTCCGGCCTTCTCGCGCTCCATGGTCTCACCCAGCAGGCCTCGGGTCAGGCGACCGTTGAGCCAGCTGAGCAATAGCAACGAGACGCCGAATCCGCCGCTGAAGAGCAGATAGAACCGTCCGGAGGCAGGGGCCTGCCCACCAGCCAGGGAGAGGCCCAGGGAGAGACTCAAAAGGGCACACCACACCTGCCCCTTGCGCAGTTTGACCAGCAGCCACTCGAGGCTTTCGATGGAACGACTCACTCTTGCAAGAGGTTACCGTAACCGCGCTACAGCGCCTCGGCCGAAGTGCTGGAGTCGGTGGCGTATCGACCGGGATCCAAGCGCTCCAGCATCTCCGTTCGCAGCTCGTCGATCCCTAGACCCGTCAGCGCCGAGACCCGGACGCCGTCGCCATTGGTTCGCAGCGCCGCTTCGACCCGATCACTCTTGTTGAACACCGTCAGGATCTTGTCGGCATCGGTGCCGAGATCGCGTAGGACCTCTTCGCCCACCTCCAATTGTTCCTGCCATTGGGGATGGCTGCGATCGATGACGTGCAGGACGAGGTCGGCGAAGGTGATCTCTTCGAGGGTGCTGCGGAACGATGCCACCAGATCATGGGGCAGCTTGCGGATGAATCCCACAGTGTCGGCGAAAACCGCCACCGTCTGGGCGTCGAGGGCACCGCGTCGGAGCTTGGAATCCAGGGTGGCGAACAACCGGTCCTCCACCTTGGTTCCGGCCTTGGTCAGAGCATTGAAGAGGGTCGACTTGCCGGCATTCGTGTACCCCGCCAGCGCGATCTGCAGGACCCCACGACGATTCTTCCTCTGCACCTGACGGGTGCGCTCGATCTTCTTGAGATCCTTCTTCAGGTGCTCGATTCGCTTGCGCAGCATCCGGCGATCGACCTCGAGCTGTGTCTCGCCCTCACCACCGCGCACACCGATACCACCAACCTGTCGGGAAAGGTGTGTCCAGCGCCGGGTCAGCCTGGGCAACAGGTATTCGAGTCGGGCCAGATCGACCTGGGTCCGGGCCTCTCGCGAGCGCGCTCGCTGCACGAAGATCTCGAGGATCAGCCCGCTGCGATCCATCACCTGGCGCTCGATGATCTCCTCGAGGTTCTTGACCTGACTGGCGGTGAGATCGTCGTCGAAGATCACCAGATCCGCCCCCAGGGTCCCCACCGCGCGGGCGATCTCTTCGGCCTTGCCTCGACCGATGAGGGTCCGGGCGTCCCGCGCCTTGCGCTGCTGGAGAGCCCGACCCTTGACCTCGACACCGGCACTGGAGGTCAGCTGTGCCAGCTCGTCGAGATGCTCCTCGACCAGCCAACCCGGCTGACCGGGAAGAATCAGTCCGACCAGGAAGGCCCGTCGCTTGTCAGCCGCCAGGGATTGGGGTTCGGGAGTCAAATTCGGTTCAGAAACTTGGACAGATTCAGCCCATGGAATTCAAGGAATCGATCAGAAACGGTAGGAGAGGCCCAGGTGGACCATGCCGAAGAGCTGCGCCGAATCGAGCGCCGCGTAGTGGGCGGCAAGCTCGATCCGTAGGGCCAGGTTTCGTTTGGCATTCAGGGCGATGTCACCGGTCAGACCCAAAGCCAGCCCCGGTGCGCTCTCCGAGACACCCTCCCCATCCTCGTCGGTTCCATCCAGGCTGTAGAAACCCAGCCCGATGTAGATTCCGGGATCGACAAAACCGCCGGAAAAGGAGGCCCGGGTCTCCCGGTACTCACCTGCCAGGACGACGTAGAGCAGGCTCGGTCCGGTGACCAGCGCCACCTGATCTTCCGAGCCCCAGTGAATGCCGCCGAGGCGCGCTGCGAAAAGGGTCTTGTCAGCGATATCGGAGGTGAAGGTCAGCTGCCAAGACGGATTGCCGAAACCGGCGTCGGTCTCGTCCAACGAGCCACCGACCCCCAGCAATCCGCTGATGGAATAGGTGTAGGCCTGGCCCAGAGCCATGGTCGCCGGCGCCAGCAGCAATCCCGCGGTCATGAAGAGTACACGTATCGATGGTCGCAAAGCCCTCTCCCTCATTCGGCGGCAAGTATACCTGCCTGGATTCCGTCTCTCTCCATGATTCCTACGGACGACGAGCATGTCTATAACAAAGGACACTTTGCTGCGGATTCTCGCCGTGGTCCTGCCGCCAACCTGCCTGGCCTGCGGGCGGGTCGAGGGCATCAGATCTCTGCCGATGGCCCTCTGTACCCGCTGCCGGAAACGTCTGGTGGTCCTGCCCGAGCCCACCACCCAGGAGCTTAGAACATCGGGCTGCTCCCTGGATTCGGTGATCAGTCGCTGGTCCTATGAGCCGCCCTTCGACTCGGTGATCCACGCTCTGAAGTTCGGGCGCCTCGAGTTCCTCGGAGAAGAACTGGCAGGTGGCTTGCATTCTTCCCTGGCAGAAGCGGAAAGAGAGGTAGACGTGGTGGTACCCATACCCCTACATTGGCGCCGACGTCTGACGCGGGGCTACAACCAGGCCGAGGCCATCGCCCGGCCGCTGGCAGGGTTGCTGGGTCTACCGCTGGTGCGAGCCTTGCGACGACGGCGGCACACCCGAGCTCAGGCGCGACTGAGCCGGGTGGCTCGCGAGCACAATTTACGCCTGGCTTTCGCCCCTGTGCCGCATCAGTGCGCTAGAATAGCCTCTCGGCGCCTGCTTCTGGTCGATGATGTCGTGACGACAGGCGCCACCCTAGAAGCCGCGGCCGAGTGCCTGCGCGAACAGGGAGCTACGGAGATTCGAGCGGTCACCGCGGCCCGGACCCCTAGGTCGGGGTCTGTTGAAGAAGGAGACGGCCCGGCATTTTTGACAAGGATCTTTTGAACTAGGTATAGTCTATCTACGTATATTCCACTTTGGGAGACGTGTATTTGAACAAGTCCCTAACCCTCGCGCTCGTCCTGGCCCTGGCGGCCGGTATCGCGCTGGCCGGTGATCTAGAGGATCCCGCTTTTGGATCTCTCGCCGGGCAGGTCAAGGGAACGTCTACCCCACTCTCGTTCTCCAAGGTCTACGTCTACCACCTCTCCGATCAGAGCCTCAGCAAGATCGTCACCGATGTGGAAGGCAATTTCCGCTTTGCCGGCCTGCCGGCAGGTCTTTACAAGGTCATCGCCTTCAAAGATGGCTTCGTTCCTGCCATCGCGATGATCACGCGCTCCAAGCGTGAGGCGGAGCAGTTCCTCAATCTGGAGCTCGCCGCGGAAAAGAACGGTGCGGAGGACTCGCAGAGCGGGTTCTGGGCCGTGCGCGAAAAGATCCCCTCCGACGTGCTGCGCGACCTGGAGGTGGAAGAGCAGACCCGTCAGATCCTGGCCAAAGCCAATGTCCACCCGCGAGGGATCGATCCTCAGCTGCTACAGACGCGAATGGAAGCCATCGCAGGCGTCGATCAGAATCTGGAGCTGGGAGCCTCCTCGGTCACTGGAGGTCGAGTCGGCGTGGAAGGTGAGATCGCCGATTTCCGGGTCGGTCTTACCGGAGACTTCATCTCGCTGCAGAGCACTCCGGGTAGCGACCTGAACGCTGAACAATCTTCCGGCCGTTCGCAGTCACTCTCGGTTCGCGTCGACAGCCGGGGCGCAACCGGCGTGCGGGTGTCGAGCGTCAGCAATCACATGAACCGGCCCACCACCGACACCGGAACCGCCAACTATGTCGGTCTGGAGCGCCATCAGGTCGCCTGGTCCCAGGATCTCGGCTCGTACGGCCACTCCGATTTCTCGGCCGAGTACGCCGAGCAGAACAACTTCTTCCGCCAGGCACCCATCGAGCCCTACGGCATCCCCGATGCCTCCCGGCTTTGGCGAGTGGAAGGATCCTATTCAGCATCGCCTACTCAGCGATCCACGGTTCGAACCGGCTTTCGCTACCGCGAGCGCCAGTCGCTCTTCGATGTCGAGACCCGGCACGCCCGTGAGTCGCTAAACTATGTTCCCTCCCAGCGGGTGGATCTGTTCGGCCAGGGTGGCATGCAGCTCAACCCCGGTGTTCTGGTCGAGATCGGCCTCTACTCCACCATGCGCGACGGCAGCCTCTCTCTGGCCCCGTCGGGTGGCATGGTGTTCAAGCTCGGGGATCATTGGCGGGCCCAGGCCTCGGGATCGTTCAAGGTCCATGAGGACGACAAGACGACCCTGTATTCCGACTTCAACACCGCTCTGTTCGGCGAGCACAGCACCTGCAACGCCGTCGAGGAGTACTGCTATCAGCTGAAGCTGGCGCATCAGTCGGCCGATCTGGAAAACCTCAGCGTCGGCCTGGTCCATCGTCGCTACGCCGAGACGCTGCATCTCTACTTCAACGAGGACTTCTTCAGCCGCCTGGAGAGCGTCTACCTCGTCGAAGGTGACGATGTTCCCGAGCTCCACCTGGCCGCCACACGGCGTCTGGCACCCAAGGTGCTCGCCAGACTCTCTTCGAACCTGGCCACAGGTGGCGGCGGCGTGCTCTACGCCACCGATCAGACCTCCTATGAGAATCAGGTCCGTTATCTGGTGACCTCACTCGACACGCAGTTCGAGCACACCTCGACCGGAGTGTTCGTAGCCTTCCATCACCTGGCCCAGCAGCTCAATCCCATCGAGGCGATCGCCACCGAGGCCACCGCGGTGCCGGAGATGGAGCTGGAACGGCTGCAGGTGATGCTGACCCAGGATCTGGATGTTCCCAGTCGCCTGGCGGCCCAGTGGGCGGTCCACCTGAACATGGAGCTCAGCCGCGGAACCGCGCCCGAGGGCGACGCACAGTTCGATGACGAAGAGCTCCGCAAGCGGGTCATGGGCGGGCTGACCGTCAGCTTCTAGTCCCCGGCAATACCCCCTCAAGCCTCTCGAGCATCCACTCCCCGTCTGGCGGCGGGAGTCGCGTTCCGCTCGTCTATTCAGAGGCTCGGCGGAGGTCTTCGGGAGCCGTTCTGGCAGATTGCACAGAAACGTGTGCAACGGTCCTTTGGATTCAACACCTTGAATGAATCCAATGATCAGAGATAGTCTAGCGAGCGCCAGCATTTTCTTGGCGTTTTCGGGCTTCAAATGGCCGTTTTTCACCTAATTTCCGTCCCGGTCGTGGCACGAATCCTGCTATCGAAAGAGGTCACGTCAGAGAGCGTGCGTACGATGGCCGTCAAATCCAACACCCGCCCCCACCTGCTGCTGGCCGCCCTGGTGCTGGCCGCGGTGGTCGTGGCATTCGCCGGTCTCAGCTTCTCCCGCAAGGCCCAGACCTTTCAGCCGATCGGCTTCGAGGCGATGGATCGGGGCGGCTCGTGGGAGGTGACGGCGATCACCAGCGAACCCAGCGACCTGCAGGTGGGTGACCAGATCCTGCTGATCAACGGCCAGGAGTACGGTCAGATTCCGGATGCCTCGGTCCTGGTTCGACGACATGCGACCAACGAGCTGGTGGTCGTGCGAGGCGAAGAGCTGGTCACCGCTAGCCACGCCCTGCCACCTCTCGATGTCGACTATCCCTATCTGATCCTGTCGCTGATCGGCATCGGGTATCTGCTGATCGGCATCTACACGCTGCTGCGCGATGGTCGGAAGCCATCGTTTCTGTTCTTTCTCTGGTGCGCCACCTGGGGGATCCTGCTCATCGGATCCCCGGCCCCGCCTTTCGACTGGGCCGGACGATCCATCTATATCCTGGATGAGCTGGCCCGCATCATGGTGGCACCGCTGACCCTGCATCTGTTCACGGTCTTTCCTCGACCCCTGGCGCAGAGTCCTCGTCTGACTCGCGCGATTCCGTTCTTCTATCTGCCCAGCGCATTCCTGGTGGCCCTGCAGATCGACCTGATGGCCTTCGACGGGCGCTGGTTGTTCGGCGGCAACGTCATCCAGGCACTCGGTCTTCTCGACCTGCTGGAGCTCTACCATGTGGTGGGCTTCGCGCTGGCCGCGGCAGGGATCCTGATCTGGCGACTGCGGCGTATCGAGCAACCCGAGCCCCATCGACAGACGACCTGGATCGCCGTCGGCATGGCCGGCGGCTTCCTGCCCTTTCTGGCGCTCTATGTCCTGCCGCTGACCTTCGGTGTCCAGGGGAACCAGGCTCTGACCTCGTTGTCGGTCCTGCCCCTCGCCCTGGTGCCGCTGACCTTCGCCTACGCCATCCTGCGCTACAAGCTGTGGGATATCGGCGTCATCGTGCGCGACACCATGACCCTGGGTCTGACGGTGCTGGTCGGAGTGATCGGCTTCTCCATCGCCAATCTGATGGTGAACCGTCTGGTACCGGACGATCTTTCCGCCGCCCGCACCTTCCTGTCCTTCGCATCGGGTCTGGCCATCGCCGGTCTGCTGGTCCCCACCAAGAGCTCCATCGGCAGCTCCCTGGAGAGACTGCACTACCGGGGTACCTTCAGCAAACGCCGCGCCCTGGCCCGACTCGGTCAGGAGATGCTGCAAGAGCACAGTCTGGGACGGCTCTGCTCGTCGCTGCTGGACGATCTCCAGGCCGCCCTGGAGCTCGATCGCGTCACTCTGTTCCTGGCGGACCACGGCACGCTGCGGGCCTTCCGGCCGCAGCGCGATCTGCCGCTCGGTCTGGCGATCGACGATTTCGATGATGGCTTCTGGGACTCCGAGGTGGAGTCCCTCTCCGGGGTGGAGTTCCCCACCGACGAGATCACCCCTCAGCAGGGGCTGTTCACGGCCGGCTACCGCTACGCCTTCCCCCTGCAGGTCCGGCAGCATCGAATCGGCGTCCTGCTCTGCGGCTACAAACAAGGCGAGCTGCCGCTGAGCAGTGACGATCTCGAGCTCATCCGGGCGGTCGTCAACCAGGCATCGTTGGCACTGGAGAACGCCCGGCTGATGGATCGACTCAGCTCACAGGTGGAAGAGGTGGGCCGGCTGCAGCGCTACACGCAGCGGATCATCGAGTCCTCGCCTGCCGCCATCGCCGTGGTGGATTCCACCGGGCACCTGCACTCGGTCAACAAGGCTTTTGGCGAGCTGGTGCAGAAGAACCCTGAGGAGTTGGCAGGAGAGGCGCTGGCCAGCCACCTGCCGGTGAGCGAGCTGCCCGAATCCCAGAGCGGACCTCGGGAGCTCAGCTTTCTCGATCCCCACGGCGAGCCACGCCACGTTCAGATCTCCATCGCACCCTTCGAAGAGGACGAGACCGGCGAGCTGCGGGTGCTCATCGTCCAGGACGTCAGCCAGAGGGTGGCTATGGAGAACGCTCTCAAAGAGAAGGAGCGACTGGCATCGTTGGGCATGCTGGCCGCCGGAGTGGCTCACGAGGTCAACACCCCGATCACCGGCATCTCCAGCTACGCCCAGATGCTGCTCGACGAGACTCCCAAGGACGACCCCAGACGGGAGCTGCTGGAGAAGGTCGAGAAGCAGACCTTCCGCGCCGCCCGCATCGTCAACAATCTGCTGGACTTTGCCCGTGAGCCCAGCGGCAATCGCACACCGGTATCATTGGCTCCGCTGCTGAACGAGTGTCTGATGCTGCTGAAAGAGCGCCTGCTGGCCAAGAACCTGCGGCTAGAATGGAAACAGCCGCAGGATGAGATCTGTGTCCACGGCAACAATGGTGAGCTGCAGCAGGTGTTCACCAATCTGGTGGTCAATGCCATCGATGCGCTGGAGCCCGAAGGTGTGTTGCGGGTCCATCTGGAGGCCGACGACCACAAGATCTGGGCCTCCATCGAGGATGACGGACCGGGTATCGCCGATCAGGATCTGAAGAAGATCTTCCAACCCTTCTACTCGACCAAGCTGTCCAAGGGAGGCACCGGTCTGGGTCTGTCGATCAGCTACAACATCGTCCGCCGCCACGGCGGCGAGATTCGGGTGGTGAGCCAACCCGATGCCGGTAGCCGCTTCATCGTCGAGCTGCCCCGTCTGCTGGCCGACGAAGGGGCCGAAGCTTGAGCATCCTGATTATCGATGACGAAGAGATCCTGCAGGATGTCCTGACCTCGCTGTTGCGTAACGAGGGCTATGCGACCCTCAACGCCACCACCGCGCAGGTGGGACTGGACTATCTGGCCCAGGAGGAGGTGGATCTGGTCCTTCTCGACCTCATGCTGCCCGACATGTCGGGTATCGAGGTGCTCAAGAGGATTCGCGCCGAGGACCCGGACCAGGTCGTCGTGGTGATCACCGCCTTCTCCTCCATCGAAGGGGCCATCGAAGCCATGCGCGAGGGCGCCTTCCACTACATTCCCAAGCCGTTCAAGAACGAAGAGGTCCTGCTGACCATCCGACACGGTTTGGAGCGTCGCCGGCTGACTTCGGAGAATCGCCAGCTGCGAGCGGAGCTGCGACAGCGCTATGCCTTCGACAACATCATCGGCAAGAGCAAGCCGATGCAAAAGGTCTTCGAGCTCATCCAGCTGGCGGCGCCGGCCAAGAGCAACATCCTCATCCTGGGTGAGAGTGGTACCGGCAAGGAGCTGGTCTCCAAGGCCATCCATCTTCATTCGCGCAGGGCCGACGGACCCTTTGTGACCGTCAACTCCGGCTCCATGCCGGCGGACCTCCTGGAGAGCAACCTCTTCGGGCACGTCAAGGGTGCATTCACCGGTGCGGTGGCCAACAAGAAAGGTCTCTTCGAGCTCGCCCATGGCGGCTCGATCTTCTTCGACGAGATCGGCAACATCCCCATCGATACCCAGTCGAAGCTGCTACGGGTGATCCAGGAGAAGGAGTTCATGCGGCTCGGCGGCATCGAGACGCTCAAGTCCGACGTGCGGATCATCGCCGCCACCAACGCCAACCTCGAACAGTCGGTGCAGAAGGGCGAGTTTCGCGAAGACCTCTACTACCGACTCAATGTGATCACCATCGGTCTGCCACCGCTCAAACAGCGGACCGAGGACATCCCGTTGTTGGCGCGGACCTTTCTGACCAAGTTCGCCGAGGAGAACGACAAAGACCTCGAGGAGATCGAACCCGCCGCCATGGAGATCCTGATGGATTACCACTGGCCGGGCAATGTGCGCGAGCTCGAGAACGTCGTCGAGCGCGCCGTGGTGCTCTCTTCCGGCCAGAGCCTGTCGGTGGATCTGCTGCCGCCTGCGGTGCGTGAGCCCACCGGTCTCCCCACTCCCGTCTCGCACATGCCGACCAACGGCATGTCCTTCAAGGAGGCGGTGGCCGCCTACGAAAGGCAACTGATCGTCCGAGCGCTACAAAACGCCGATGGAGTCCAGAAGCGAGCGGCCCAGATCCTCAAGGTCAAACCGACGACGCTGCACGAGATGATGAAGCGTCTCGAGATCTCCATCGACCGGGTACCGAGCTAGGCCCCTAGAGCACCCACGAGTAACCGAGCTTCAGAAAGAACGTCCGGTTGGACTGGGTCAGGCCGATGCTCTGATCGCCTTCGCGCGTGTCGGAGTAGCCCACGAACACCACCGTGCGCGGATTCACCTTGTAACTGAACAGGAACTGGCCGAAGAGATCCTTACTGTTGGCATCGACCTCGTCGATATAGAGCTCCGGGTCCCGATCGACCACCGAATACTGGACGATGGCCCGCACGAAGGTCCGGATGTTGAACTGATAGACCAGGCGCAGCTGGCTCAGGTTGGCGGTGAAGAGCTCTCCTTCGTCCACGTCGAGCTTCTGATAGGTGTGCTCGAGGTCGGCCCGAATATGGAGTCCCAGATTGAGCGAGATCTCAGGGTTGAGGATGAGCTGCTCGCCGGGACGACTGTTGTCGAAGTCGATCTGGTCGCCTACGCGGGTGAACATCTCCAGCCGAATGGTGCCATTGGGCCGAATCGCCAGGAAGTTCCGTAGGTTGTTCAGCTCGTAGATCTCCCCATCCCAGAACTGCTCGCTGGTCGCCAGGTTGAGCCAGACGAAACTCTGCCGTGGTCCCTGATAGGAACCCCAGATGTCGAACTCCTGGTTCAGCTGCTGGCCAGACTGATCCTCGGCATAGCTGTACTCGCCAGCTGCGCTGAGCCGGTTGTACCAGTCGCCCGACTCACCCCACCAGTGATGCTGCAGACCGGTGACCGCCTCCTTGTAGTCCACCCGCGGCATGAAGCCCATGTCGGCGCGGAAGCCGTCGCCCACATCCTCGTAGGTGAGCCAACCCCCCCAGTTGCGCGAGTCGTGCACATAGGAGACCTGATAGGAGAGATCATCGAACTCCCCCAAGGGCTGCTCGAAGTCTTCGGCCACGTCATCCCAGTACTGGGTGCGCGAGCCCAGGAACTGGAAGCGCACCGAGTCCGACTCGCGGAACCGATAGAGGCCGTCCACACCGGCCACATAGTTGTGGTAGTCGCCGCTGGACCGTCCGGTGAACAACGTGCCGATGCTAGACGCCTTGCCGAAGTCGCGTCGATAGCGCAGCACCGCCGCATCGCTGGGATCATCGAAGGACTCGCCGTCCGAGCCGGTGCTGCCGGGAAAGATCAGGTTGGTCACAGAATCCTGAGCCACAAAGGTCCCGATGCCATTCTTGCCCTGTTTGCCGGTCAACCGCACACCCCAGTCCGGCGCCGAAACGTTGCGGGTGAAGACGGCGTTGAACGGCGTGCGGAAGACATCGGCCCCTTCGAGGAAGAACGGCCGCCTCTCGGGGAAGAACAGGGTGAACGTGGTATTGATGTCCAACTGCGCCACATCCGCTTCGACCTGGGAGAAGTCCGGGTTCAACGCCAGACCGAGATTCAGATTCGGGGTCACACCCCACGAGGCGGTCAGACCCAACTCCGCCTCGCCCTCTCCGTCCTCCAGGTCGCCATCGGGAAAGTCGGTGCGCTCATCCTGTCTGCCAGCGGTCAAGGTGGGCACCAGCTCCAGATTGCGGCCCGGTGAAGCGCCCTCGAATCCCTGGACCTTGGAGATCTGACACAGATAGCAGCTGACATTCCGGTCCATGGGTTGCGCAGCGATGCGCACCCGGTCACTGCGGGGGTAGTAACGAATCGCGTCGAAACCCCAGATCTGTTGGCCTCCGCCATTGGGAAATCGCAGCTGCTGGAAAGGAATGGCGAATTCGACGATGTAGCCCTCCTCGATGATCCGTCCGGCCGAGTCCCAGATGGCGTCCCAGTTCTCATCCTCGCGACCCGTCACATCGTCCTGAAAGAGATCCATCTGGACCCCCAGAGGATTGACGAAAAACTCGAAGCCACGTCGCTCGTCGTTGAAGGTATCGAAGACCACGCCGACGAAATCGTCGTTGAAGGCCTTGTCGCGATCGGTCAGTCGAGCCCGGATCTCCTTTGGGTTGTCGTCGTAGGCAATGAAGGCGACGTAGATATGCGAGTTGTCGTAGGTCATCAGACAGGTGGTCTCGACCGGTGCCGGAGTGTTCTCGCCGGGCCGCGTCTCGTACTTCAGCGGTACCTGCGCAGCCTGCAGCCAGGCCGGCTCGCTGAGCACCGCATCGATCTTGATCTCTTCGGTGGTCCTCGGGATCTCGACCGGGGGAACGGTCAGGGACTCGATCTTCTCGGCCTGCGATTTCGCCTGCAGACCCGCCACCGAGGAAAACAGCAGACACAGGCACAGCCCGACCCAAGAGGGACGACGCGCACGCTTCTTCGCTGGGGCCATGAGCCACCGATTTCCCTGCTTCATCTTCTGCTCGTCCGGCTGGCTACCCGCCACTTTGTTATACGTCCATTCCAGGCCCCGGGTTTGTTCGCTCGTCTCCCTGATTAGACTCCTCCGGAGGGGAAAGCGTTGGCATGGTCCTGCCCTCGGATCTATAGACCCGGCCATGGTCCGTCAGGTTACAGCCGGAATCCACTGGCTTGCAGGCAGGGAATATATTGAGTATCCTTCGTTGTTCTTGGCGTGGCAGGCTGTTCCGGGCCTCGCCGAATCGAGGGAAGACCATGAGGAAAGACATTCACCCCGAGCTCCATCTGGTAACCGCCACCTGTGCCTGCGGTAACACCTTCCAGACCTACTCCACCAAGGACGAGCTGCGGTTGGAGATCTGCAACGCCTGTCATCCGTTCTTCACCGGCAAGCAGAAATTCGTCGACACCGCGGGTCGCGTCGAGCGTTTTCGTCAGCGCTACGGCGAAGGTTAGCCACTTCCCCTCCAGCTTCACCCACCCTGTTCCCAACCAAGACACGGGAACCGGGAAGGCGTGCGTCCCGACGGCGCCACTGACGACGCTTGATTCCCCGATACCACCGACGAGATACTCAGTCCGAGGAAGCCACCCATGATCGAACAGTTGACCGAGCTCGAAAAGAAGCACGACGAACTGACCGCCAAGCTGGCCGATCCCGAGATCCATGCCGACCAGGACGCCTTTCGCGAGGCCAGCAAACGCCTGGCGGAGATCTCCCCCGTGATCGAGCTGTTCCGCCAATACCGGGAGCTCGAGTCCGAGCTCGAAGCCACCGATGAGATGCTCGACGGCCTCGACAAGGACGACGAGCTCTTCTCCATGGCGCAAGAGGAGAAAGAGGGACTCCAGACACGCCTGGATGAGCTTCAGGAGCAGTTGCGGGTTGAGCTGACGCCAAAGGATCCCAATGACGCCCGCAACGTAGTCCTCGAGATTCGTGCCGGCACCGGAGGCGACGAGGCGACACTGTTCGCCGCGGAGCTCTTTCGCATGTACAGCCGCTATGCCGAGCAGCAGCGCTGGAAGGTGGAGATCATCGATCTATCCGAGTCCGGAATCAAGGGCATCAAGGAGGTCTCCGCCATTATCGAGGGACGCGGTGCCTACAGTCGGCTCAAGTACGAAGCCGGGGTCCATCGGGTCCAGAGAGTCCCCGAGACCGAGGCTTCGGGTCGCATCCACACCTCGGCCGTAACCGTGGCCGTGTTACCCGAGGCCGAAGATGTGGAAATCAAGATCGATGAGAAGGAGCTCCGCATCGACCGCTACTGCTCGTCGGGACCCGGCGGCCAGGGCGTCAACACCACCTACTCGGCGGTGCGCATCACGCACCTGCCCACCAATATCGTCGTCACCTGCCAGGACGAGCGCAGTCAGATCAAGAACCGGGCCAAGGCTCTGCGGGTGCTCAAGTCCAGATTGCTCGAGATCGAGCGGGAGAAGGCCGAGTCCGAGCTGACGGAAGAGCGGCGCAAGATGGTGGGCAGCGGAGACCGATCCGAGAAGATCCGCACCTACAACTTTCCACAGAACCGGGTCACCGATCACCGGATGGGGTTGACGGTGCACAAGCTCCCCACCATCCTGGAAGGCGATCTCGACCCCTTGATCGATCCGATCTCTGCCCATTTCCAGGCCGAGAAGATGCAGCAGATCGCCGCACAGGCCCAGGCCTGACCGAGACCGACCAGCGGGTGGATCGCCGCTCAGCAATGCTCCAGCCCGGAGGCCTGGGGTTTGGATACACTGCCGAGGTGAATCCGACCATCGGCGATGCTCTCGACGGAGCCCGACGCAGGCTGGCGGCGACCCCCTTCGGTGCCGAGCCCCGCGAGGCCCTTCTGCTGCTCGGTCACGTGCTCCGATGGACCGAAGCGCAAATCCTCGCTCACCCCGAGGAGCCGCTCGACACCCGGGACGCCGAGAGATTCGAAACCCTGCTCGCCCGCCGACTCGCCGGCGAACCCATCGCCTACATTCTCGGAGTCAAGGAGTTCTACGGCCGGTCCTTTGCGGTGGACCCTCGCGTCCTCGTTCCACGACCCGAATCAGAGCATTTGATCGAAACCGTCCTGGAGATCGATCTGCCGACATCGCCCACGATCCTCGATCTGGGAACCGGATCGGGAATCCTCGCCTGCACCCTGGCGGCCGAGATCCCCGGCTCCCGTGTCGTGGCGACAGATGTCTCGATAGGAGCCCTGAGCGTCGCCCGGCGAAACGCAACGAGTCTCGGCCTCGGCCATCGTCTCCATCTGGTGGCAGCCGATCTGGCCACGGCCTTGACGACCCGCGACTTCGACCTGGTGGTCAGCAATCCGCCCTACATCGCCAGGTCGGAAGCCGGCGATCTATCGACGGAGATCCTCGACTTCGAACCCCATGCCGCCCTCTTCGCTGGTGTGGACGGGACTGCGATCCACCGGCGCCTGCTGAGCGAGCTAGGAGAGCTGCCACCGGGCACTCAGCTGGTTCTGGAGATCGGCGCCGACCAGGGAGAGACTCTCGGCCAGCTCGCCGCCGGCTCACCCTTCGAGCTCGTCGAGGTGCGCAAGGATCTGGCCGGTCGGTCGAGAATTGCACTGTTCGAGCGGCGCTGATGGTTCATAATCTTCACCGGAGACTCGCCAGATGGATCGATTTCGCATCCTCGGGCCGACTCGGCTCAGCGGCAGTGTGGAGGTGGCAGGCGCCAAGAACGCCGCCCTGCCCGCTCTCGCCGCCAGCCTTTTGACCGACGAGACCCTACAACTCACCGGCGTACCCGGGGTCCGTGATCTGCGCACTCTACGGTCGCTTCTGGAGCATCTCGGTGTGCACAGCGAGGAGACGGCCGAGGGCCTCGCTCTGCGCCATGCCGAGGCCCCACAGCTCGATGACGCACCCTACGACCTGGTCAAGACCATGCGGGCCAGTGTTCTGGTGCTCGGCCCGTTGGTAGCCCGACTGGGCTCTGCCCGTGTCTCACTGCCGGGAGGCTGTGCCATCGGAGTACGTCCCATCGACCAGCACCTGGCGGGGCTCGAGGCCCTGGGCGCCGAGGTCAGCCTCGAGCACGGCTACGTCACGGCCACCGCCCGCCGCCTGCAAGGTGCCCGCTTCCGATTCAGCGTTCCCTCGGTCACCGGCACCGAGAACCTGCTGATGGCGGCGACTCTGGCTGAAGGCACGACGATTCTCGAGAACGCCGCACGGGAGCCCGAGATCGTCGACCTCGCCGTGCTGCTTGGCAAGATGGGCGCCCATATCCAGGGCGCCGGAGACGAGACCATCCAGATCGAGGGTGTCTCCAGTCTGCGGGGTACCACGCACCGAATCATCACCGACCGCATCGAGGCCGGCACCTTTCTGCTGGGGGCTGCCATCACCGGTGGAGACATCCGGGTCGACGGTGCCCGAGCGGCCGATCTGGCGCCGTTGCTCGAAAAGCTCACCGAGGCCGGCTGTGGGCTCGAGGTCGACGATTCCGGCATCCGCCTGCAGGGAACTGGGGAATTGCGGGCGCGCGACATGGTCACCGCCCCTCATCCGGGATTCCCGACAGATCTCCAGGCGCAGTATCTGGCCTTGATGACCCAGGCCGAGGGTCAGGCGACCATCTGCGAGACTGTCTTCGAGAATCGCTTCCAACACGTGGCGGAACTGGTTCGCATGGGCGCCGAAATCCACCTCGATGGCACGTTGGCCCGGGTCCACGGGCCCAGGGCGCTGTCCGGCGCCGTGGTGATGGCAACCGATCTGCGAGCTTCCGCCTGCCTGGTCCTGGCCGGGCTGGTGGCCTCGGGGGAGACCTTCGTCGATCGCATCTACCACCTCGATCGCGGCTATCACCAGATGGAGGTCAAGCTGCGGCAGCTCGGCGCGCGGGTCGAGAGAGTCTCTGACCGCGGCGGATCGTCTCCGTGAAGCGGCTTCTGCCGGTCCTGACGGCGGCGGTTCTGGGAATCGGCGCCGGCGATCCCCGACCCCACTGGATCGACCAGCAGCTGTCGGGCGAATTCGAGATGGCTCTGACGGAGGTCGATGAGAGGCGCTCCCAACCTGCTGGCCAGCAACTCCCGCCGGGTGTCGACTACCTTCGCGGCCACCTGCTGGAGCACCTCGATCGGGCGCCCGAGGCTCCAGCAGCCTTCTCCGAGGCCATGACTTCGGACCCTGAGCTGGCCGACCATGCCCGTTTCCGGCTCGCTCTCGACCGCTACAGGACGGGGCACCCGGCTGCCGCCGCCGGGCTGCTGGCCACTCTGCTGACCAACGATCCACCTGCAGATCTGGTCTCAGCCGCGGTTCGGTGGCTGACCCTCGCACTGCTGAACGGGGGTGACTGTCGGCTGCTGGTGGAATGGCAGCAGTGGCCGCTCTCCTCGACGCAGAGCCGACAGTTACAGGCGGCGCTGGTGGAGTGTGCGACCGACCTGATGACGCCTGAGGAGGAGAACACCTGGCTGCGATCGCTACTCGCCCGCAAGCGCTCCGACGAAACCGCCCGGCGGGCCGCCCTGGCCTTGGCGCAGCAACCGATAACGTCGCTCGATCCCCAGACCCAGCTCCTTGTCGGTCTGACCTTTTTTCATCATCGGGAGTTCGAACGAGCCATCCCCTACCTGGTCGGAAGTCTGGAGAGCTCGGCGGAAGCCACTCGCAGCCTGCGCCGAGTCGACCGCGCCGATGTTCTCTACTCTCTGGCGCGCAGTCACTACTGGCTGCGGCAGTACGATTCGGCCTCCCAGACATTCACCCAGGCGGCGCTCGAAGAGTCCGACGACGGCAAGTCGGCAAAGGCCCTATTTCAAAGGGGACGCTCCCGGGCCCTCTCCGGTGACTGGGACGGAGCGGTCGAGAGCTACCGTGAAGCCGTGGCGGCGGCGCCCATCGACACCTGGGCCGCCGCCGCGCTGCTCTCCGCCATGCGCCTCGAATGGCGGCAAGGTCGGGAGGAGGAGGCGTTGGAGCTCTTTCGCCGACTGCAGAGCCGACGCAGCTGGCGAATCTCCATCGAGCGTGCGGGGCTCTTTCTGGCCGCCTCGGATCTGGTCCGGGGCAGAGCCGATCGGGCCGCTGGCTGGCTCGACGTGGCCCGTCGGGCCCGTCGTCGAGCCGGACCGGAGATCTGGTACTGGCGGGGTCGCTTGGCGGAGCTCCAGGAGCTGCCCGATGTGGCCGTCGATCGATACCTCGACATTCTCCAGCACGACGCTCTCCATCCGCTGTCGCGGGAGGCGCGAAGGCGTCTCGCCCAACCCGGGCTCCGCTCCGCGGCGATGGCACGTGCCGAGTCCCTGGCCCAATCGAATCGCTCTGCCGATTGGCGGCGATCCTGGCTTCTCCGTGAGGCGGATGATGCCGCTACTCCCGAACTCGAGGAGAAGCTCCGAGCACGTTGGCGAAGCAGCTCGCGGTACCGCCCCTATCTCGACATGCGCCCTACAGCGGCGACCGAGTGGCGCATCTGGCGGCAGCGCAGTCCGCAACCCGATGACCTTCTGCTGACCCTGGGAATCGTCGAAAACGTCTCTTCGGCCAGCCGCCGGGTCTTTCCGCTGAGCGACAACGGGCTGGCTCTGGCGCGAAGCCAACTGCTGGCCGCCAACCTCCACCATCGAAGCTCTCTGCACTCGGCCGAGGTCTTGAGTGACCGTGTTCCCGCAGACCTTCCCTTCCAATTCCTGCCTGACACCTTTCGTACCCTGTTGTACCCCCGGCCCTACGCCTTCCTCGTCGAGCAACAGGCAAGCCGTTTCGGGGTCGATCCCGACCTCCTGTCCGCCATCATTCGCGAGGAGAGCCGCTACGACGCCATGGCGGTCTCCGCCGCCTCGGCCCGGGGCCTGACCCAGTTCGTCGTACCCACGGCCCGGCGCCTGGCCGACAAGCTCGGATGGCAGGAGCACGACCCGGTGGATCTTTTCGAGCCCGAGGTGGCCATCACCCTCGGTGCGGCGTACCTGGCGGAGCTGGCAGCCCAGTTCGCCGACCGACCCGAGCAGGTCGTGGCGGCCTACAACGCCGGCGAGGACCTGGCCCGCCTCTGGCAGGCTTTCTGTTTCAGCCGTGAACCGGCCGAGTACTACAGCAAGGTGGGTTTCCGACAGACCCGGGGCTATCTCGAAAAAGTCCTGAAGAGCCGCGCCCACTACGCGCAGCTGCAATCCCAGCCTGGGCGCCCCTAGTCGCCAGGGAGCTCGACGGTGTCGACCAGCGGCGGTAGGGAGTCGAAGTTGCTTTCGAAGTAGTCCTCGATATCAGCCAGCTGCAGGAGCTCGGTCGTCCAACGTTCGAGCTCTTCGTTCATGCGCTGCTCGCGCAGGAGCGTGCGAATGGCTTCGCGCACCTCCTCTACCCGAGGAACCGGGCTGCCTCTCTCCTGCAGCTCGGGCACCAGTGACTCTTCGTAGTAGCGCCGAATATCGTCCAGACCGACGAAGATGCGAGCACCCAACCGCTCTTCCACATACACCCAGACCATCACCTGGCGGGCGAGGACCTGCCGCACACCCTGTTCGTCCAGACCGAGCTCCGCCATCGCCCGGTCCATTGCGTCGGCTCCGCCCAGCCGTTCCTGGAGTTTTTCGAACTCCTCATCGACGACCTCGATGGGCACTTCGGCGAAGCCGAAGCGGTCCACCTCGTGAAACCGGAGACGCTCCTCGATGAGGAAATCGAGGGTGCGGCGCTGGACCTCCCGATCGCTCTCATCCTCCTGCGGCTCGACGATGCCGAAGGCCAGAGCTTGCTCCACCTCGGATGCCAGGATCGGATCGTCGTCGACCACCGCCAGGATGCGATCCACGGGCTGCCGCTGCTGCGACCAGGACGGCGAGCCGGCCACGAAGAGCAGCGTGGCGGCCACCAAGAGATGCGGCGATATTCGAGATCGAGGGCTCATGCGGGCGGCATGCTAGCATAGCCTCCGACCGCGAAAGAGGCCTATGGCTACGCACCTGACCGTCGGCTTGGCACAGATCGATTGCCGCCTCGGTGCGGTAGAAGCGAACCTGGAGCGGCACCTCGACTGGATCGCCAAGGCTCGGGAGCGGCAGGTGGAATTGCTGCTCTTCCCCGAGCTGTCCCTCACTGGCTATCGTCTCCTCCACCTCACCAGCCGGGTCGCCATGCGCCCCGATTCCTCACCCGTCATCCGCACTCTGCTGGAGGCTGCGGCAGACATGTCTGTGGTCGTCGGTCTGGTCGAGGAAGGTCGCGAGGGGTTTCTGTACAACAGCGCGGTGTTGCTGCATCGGGGCGAGATGGCCTACATCCACCGGAAACTCTATCTACCGACCTACGGTATTTTTCAGGAGGGCCGATTCTTCGGCCAGGGCGAGCGCCTCGATCTGGCGCCTTTGAATGGCAAAGCCCTGGGGCTGTTGATCTGTGAGGATCTCTGGCATCCCCATCTGGCGCGTCGGCTTTCCCTGGCCGGTGGCAAGCTCCTGGCCGTCCTCTCCGCCGGACCCGGTCGGGTCGGATCGGGGGACAACCTGGAGAGTCAGGACACCTGGGAGTGTCTGACCCGCTCGACCGCTCTGGTCAACACCTGCTGGCTCGCCTACTGCAATCGAGTGGGCTGGGAGGAGGGTTCCTTCTATGCCGGCGCCAGCCACATCGTCCGTCCCGATGGCCAGATTCTCATGCGAGCCTCCACCTTCGAGGAGGATCTGCTGGTCGCTCGACTCGATCTGCGCGAGGTCGACCGGGTGCGTTGGCGAGTGCCACTGCTGCAGTCCCACCGGCGCGACATCGAGGGTCTCGAGTGAGCGCCAAGGACCGCGTGCGGGAGAAGCTCCACCTGAACGCCGAGCTGGCGGTCCGGGCTTTGGTCTCCTTCATCAGCGACGCCGTCACTACCACCAACTCGGAGGGCGTCGTGGTGGGTCTGAGCGGCGGCGTGGACTCGGCCCTCTCGGCCGCCCTGGCTGCCCGCGCCCTGGGGCCGGAGCGGGTCCACACCTTCATGCTGCCCCATCGGACATCGAGCCCCGATTCGCTGGCCGACGCGGCAGCGGTAGCCGAGGCACTGGCTCTGGCGCCCATTGAGATCGATATCTCGCCGATGGTGGATCCCTACTTCGAAACCTACGAAGCCGATGCCGACAAGGTACGGCTGGGGAACAAGATGGCCCGTGAGCGGATGTCGATCCTCTACGATCAGGCCAAGAAGCTGCGCGGCCTGGTGTTGGGCACCTCCAACAAGACGGAGATCCTCCTGGGCTACTCCACCATCTTCGGGGACAATGCCAGCTCCATCAATCCTCTGGGCGACCTCTACAAGCAGCAGGTCTGGCAGTTGGCCAGTCACCTCGGTCTACCGTCGCAGGTGGTGGACAAGAAACCTTCGGCCGATCTCTGGCCCGGTCAGACCGACGAAGAGGAGCTCGGTTTCGACTACCCGACGGCGGACGAGGTTCTCTATCTGATGTTCAATCTCGGTCTCTCCGATGAAGAGGTCATCGCCCTCGACTATCCCGAGGAGGTGGTCCGGCGGATCGTGTCGCTGGAAGAGAACAACCGTTTCAAGAGGCGATTGATGCTCATCGCCCGGCTTTCCGATAGCGCCATCAACCTGGATCGCGAGATCCCGCGCGACTGACCGGGAATGCCCGGCAAGCTCTCCATCGTCGCCACACCGATCGGCAATCTGGAGGACCTGTCGCCACGGGCCGTGCGAGCTCTCGAAGGCGCCGACCTGGTGGCCTGCGAAGATACCCGTCGGACCGGTCGCTTGCTCGCCCATCTGGGGAGCAAGCGGCCCCTGGTCTCGTTGCACGAGCACAACGAGCGACAGCGAGTTCCCCAGATCGTGGCAGCCCTCGAGCGTGGTGAGCAGGTCGCTCTGGTCTCCGACGCCGGAACACCGCTGCTCTCCGACCCCGGATACGTACTGATCCGCGAGTGCCTGCGCAACGATCTCGAGATCGTCCATATTCCTGGGCCCTCTGCGGCCATCACCGCCCTGGTGGTCTCGGGGCTACCACCCCATCCCTTTACCTTTGCCGGGTTTCCTCCACCGAAGCCGGGAAAACGGCGGCGCTACTTCGCCCGCTTTGCCGATCTCGGTCATACCCTGGTGATGTACGAGTCACCCCATCGGATCCTGGCCAGTCTGGAAGATCTGATCGAGGTTCTGGGCGACCGCCCGGCGGCGCTCAGTCGCGAGCTGACCAAGCTCCACGAGGAGACCCTGAGAGGGCTGCTCTCCGAGATCCGCCACCGTCTGGCTGAGCGCCCGTCCATCAAAGGGGAGCTCACCCTGGTCATCGGGGCCGCGGACTGAGCGACCTGGTGAACGACAGGATGGCCGTACCCAAGAGAGCTCTCTTCTGGACCTACGACGCCGAGGAGCCTTCCTTTCGGCACCGGATGCTGACCCTGCGAGACGTACTCAGCGCTCGCGGCTGGGAGTGTGAAGTCGTCCGGCTGCCCAAGGGTCGATACCTGCGGCGAATCCTCGCCCGGCGGCATTCGCTGCGCTCCGCCGACGTCGTCCTATTGCATCGGATCAAGCTGACTCCGGTGGAGTTCTTTCCCCTCCGACAGCTCTGTAGGTTTCTGGTGTTCGATGTCGACGACGCCATCTACTACAGGCGTCCTCGGCAACTCGGCGAACCGCCGGACAAATCCTGGTTTCGGCAGTACAAATTCGCCCGCACCTGTGCTATCTCCGACCTGGTTCTAGCGGGCAATGACTGTCTGGCCGAGCGCGCTAAGAGGTCAGCCAGGCGGGTCGAGATCGTCCCGACTCCGGTGGATCTTGCTCCATACGAGGCCCTGGAGAGCCGCCGCAGCCCGGCCACCCTGGTATGGATCGGGCTACCGGAGAACCTGCCCTATCTCGAGTTGATTCGTGATGCCCTGAGACAGCTGGCGAGCGAAAGGGAGGGTCTCGTGCTGCGCGTCGTCTCGGCCGAGTTCCCCGACTGGCCGGAGATCCCCATCGAACCTGTGCGGTGGAGCGCCGCGACCGAGGCCGAGAGCCTGGTCTCCGCCGGCATCGGCCTGATGCCACTGACCGACGACGAGTGGACCCACGGCAAATGTGCCTTCAAGCTCCTGCAATACATGGCGGCCGCCCTGCCATGCGTCGGTTCGGCGGTCGGGGCCAACCTGGAGGTGGTGCAACCGGGTCGGACAGGCTTTCTCGCCGCCGACAGCGACGAGTGGGCTGACTCGCTGCGGCAGCTTCTCGCTGATCAGGAGGCCGCCGAAGCGATGGGGATCGCGGGTCGAGAGCGTATCCGCCGGCACTACGATATTCGGGTGGTCTCCACCCACGCCGCAGATCTGGTGGAGTCGCTGGTGGATCATAGGGAGTAGCCGGTCTGCAGAAGCCAGCGATCCAGCGCCAGCAGCGTCCAGGACTGCTCGTTGGTGAAGTTCGCCAATCTCGGCCGTCGGATCACCTCGGCCTCGGCCAGGCGGTCCAGGGCCGACTCCATCAGATGTGGCTGCCGTCGTAGCCAATCGCGAATCGGCAGGTTGAAACCCCGCTTCGGCCGGTCGAAGAGCCCCACGGGGATCCGGTCCTCCATCAAAGCCCTGACGATCAGCTTGCCCCGCCCACCCTCTACATCCCGCAGCAGCCGGGTGTCGAGAGAGAGGGCCCACTCCACCAGTTTGTGATCCAGCAACGGCGGTCGTACCTCGAGCGAGTGCGCCATGCTGGCCCGGTCGACCTTGGTCAACAGATCGCCGGGCAGATAGGTATGAAGATCCGCCCACTGCATCCGCTTCAACGGCTCCAGATCTTCCCGCCAGTAGCGGCGAAAGTGCCAGAGATCGTCGTAGTCGCTCTCCGCCAGCGCCTGCCCGAGCAACAGGGCCTTCTGCCTGGGGGTGAACGGACCCAGAAACGAGGCGTATTTCTCCAGCCCGGTCGATGAGCGCCGCTGGCTCGAGCGGCCGCCATCCGAGAAGCTCGGCAGCGTCGCCGCCAGCAGCCGATGGAAGAGGTTGGGTCGCAGGACGAGCCACTTGGAGTACCACTGGTATCCACAGAAGAGCTCATCACCGCCCTCCCCGCTCAGCGCCACGGTGGCGTGCTTGCGGGCCAGTCTGGAGACGAGATAGGTGGCCCACGAGCTGCTGTCACCGAAGGGCTCGTCGAACACTCGCGGGATCACCTCCAGAGCCTCGTCGAGATCGATGGAGACGGCCACCTCCTCGTGATGCTCGGTGCCGAAGTGCTCGGCCACCTGTCTGGCTACCGGACCTTCGTCCCGCCGCTTGATATCCGACCCCAGGGTCACGGTTCGCGGTCTCTCCAGATGTGCCGCCACCGTGGTCGAGTCGATCCCACCACTCAGAAACACGGCCACCGGCACATCTGCCAGGGTGTGGGCCGGAACGATCTCCGACAACAGGGTCTCCAGACCGTCCACGGCCTGTCGGAAGTCCGTCACCCGCACTTCGGTCTCGGGACTCCAGTAGCGCTCGATCTTGACCTCTCCATCCCAGGTCAGGGTGTGACCGGGGGGTAGATTGCGAATTCCCGCAAAGGCGGTCTTGGGCTCGGGAATGTACTTGTAGGTCAGATAGTCCCGCACGGCCAGCCGATCGATGGCGGGTCGACCCAGGGCCAGTAGAGCCTTGATCTCGGAGGCGAAGGCGATTCCCCCGGGGAGCTCACGGTAGTACAACGGCTTCATTCCCACCCTGTCGCGTGCCGCGAAGAGGGTTCGCCGATCGGCGTCCCAGACCGCAAAGGCGAACATTCCGCGCAGCTCGTCCAGGCAACGCAGCCGATCTCGAGCGAACAGATGCAGCAGCACCTCGGTGTCGCCATCGGATCGGAAGGGGCCTGCCAGCGTCTGGCGCAGCTGGCGGAAGTTGTAGATCTCGCCGTTGTAGGTCAGGGTCAGAGGCCCCAGGCTCATGGGCTGGTTACCCGCCGCCGAGAGATCCAGAATGGCCAGTCGGGTATGTCCCAGAGCCACCCCCGGAGCGCGCCAGGTATCGTGGAAGTCGGGACCCCGGTGATGCAAAGTCCCGGTCATGCGCTCGAGAACGCCGCTGTCGAAGCCGTCACCGACGACGCCACAGATGCCACACATGGTATTACCCGCTGCCCTCTTCGCCGCCGACGATCCAACACCCACCGAGCACCCGAGTGCCCTGGTAGAAGACCGCCGCCTGGCCCGGTGTGACGCCGGTCTGCGGACTCTCGAACTCCACCCGGACTCGGCCTCCCGCGAGGGGAAGGATCCGCGACAGCACCCCCGCATGCCGAGACCGGATCTTGACCCTGGCGGAGGTCTCCCCGACCGGCGCCGGGCCGATCCAATGGACCCGTTCGCCGGTGAGCCCCCCACGAGCGAGCTCCTCTTCAGCCCCCACCACGACCCGGTTCTCCGACGCCTCGACGCCGAGCACGTAGAGCTTCTCCGACGCCGCGATTCCCAGCCCTCGTCTCTGCCCCACGGTGTATCTGTAGTAGGGCTGTGCCTCGCCCAGCACCTGACCCTGACGATCTACCACCTGACTCGGTTCCGGGGCGGGATTCTGCGAGTACCGTTCAGGGAACTCTGCCAGCCGCTCTTCCACGAACTCCCGCACGCCGCTGGAAACGAAGCAGATCTCCATGCTCTCGGGCTTCTCACAGACCACCAGACCGGCCTCTCGCGCCAGATCCCGGGTCTGCTCCTTGCTCATCTCGCCCAGCGGAAACCACGCTGCCGCCAGCTGATCCTGGGTCAGCTCGAAGAGGTAGTAACTCTGATCCTTGTTCTCATCCAGAGCCGTATGCAGCTGCCAACCGTCCTCGCCCGCGACGATCCGAGCGTAGTGACCGGTGGCCATCCGCTCGGCTCCCAGCTCGCGCGCCCGCTCGAGAAAGAGATCGAACTTGATCCAGCTGTTGCAGCGGATACAGGGGCTGGGGGTGCGGCCCTGCAGATAGTCCTCGACAAAGGGATCCACCACCTGTCTGGCGAACTCCTCGTCCATCCGTAGGGTGTAATGGGGAATCCCGCACTGCTGCGCCACCCGCTTGGCGTCTCCCAGATCGAGCGCACCGCAACAACGGCCGTGGGTCGCCTCGTGCGAGCGGTCCCACAGCAACATCGACAGACCGATGACCAGCTCTCCCTGCTGGGCCAGCATCCAGGCGGTCACCGACGAGTCCAGCCCGCCACTCATCGCCACGGCCGTCAGACGGGAGGTTCGCTGGGTCATGAAGACACCGCCGAAAGGCGCCGCAGATCGCCGACATGATGGCGGAGCGTCGACAGGAACTGGTCGACCTCGTCCAGCGAGTTGCCGCGACCGAAGCTGACCCGGATGGCCGACAGCGCCTCGCCGCGAGAGACACCCATGGCCAGCAGCGTACCGCTGGGCTCTACGGTGCCGGAGGAGCAGGCGGAGCCAGCCGACACCGCGAACCCGGCCAGATCCAGACGGATCAGCAGGGCCTGGTTGTCGACCCCTGCGAAGGCCACATGGCTGGTATTCGACAGCCTTGGAGAGCCGCCAGCGTGGATGATCACCTCCGGGATATCACCGAGCCCGTCTTCGAATCGCTGTCGCAGCCGACCCGCGTGCTCGGCCCACTCGGAGAGCTCGCCCCGGGCCAGCTCGGCGGCCTTGCCCATGCCGACGATGGCGGGAACGTTCTCGGTCCCAGCCCGCCGGCGCCTCTCCTGCGAGCCACCCGTCAGCAGAGGGTCGAGAGTCGCGCCTTGGCGAATCCACAGAGCCGCCGCTCCCAGCGGTCCGTAGAACTTGTGAGCGCCGAGGGTCAGATAGTCCACCCCGAGCTCGTCGACGTGTACCGGAATCTTGCCGACAGCCTGCACCGCATCACACAAGAGAGGCACGCCCAGGCTTCGGCACCGGTGAGCGACCTCCGCCACCGGCTGCAGGGTGCCCACCACGTTGTTGGCCAGTACCAGAGAGACCAACCGGGTGTCCTCGCCTACCGCAGCCATCATGGACTCCACCGACACACAGCCATCGGCACCGGGCTTGACCCACGAAACCTCCATACCCGCGGCCTCGAGACTCCTGGCGGTCTCCTCTATGGAAGGGTGCTCGACGCCGGAGACCACCATGTGTCCCGGGGCACCTTCGCTTCGGGCCCGGCCGCGCAGCACCGTGTTGTTGGCCTCGGTTCCCGAAGCCAGAAACACCACCTCGGCAGGCGCCGCGTGAAGCAGTCTGGCCACCTCTTCCCGAGCGGCCTCGACGGCCTCTCTGGCCCGCTGACCGAAGGCGTGGATCGACGAGGGATTCCCCGTCTCGGCACTCAACCAGGGAGTCATCTGCTCGAAAACCCTGGGGTCCACGGGCGTCGTGGCGTTGTAGTCGAAATATGCAGCCGCCATGGGGCGTTGATTGTAACGCGGGGACGCCTTGCAACCCGTCCCTCGTCTTGTCGTAGAGAAACACGGATCATAGGATCGCCAGGATGTTTCGCCGCCCTCTGACATTGCTCTTGATCGCTCTTCTGCCGCCGGTGGCTTCGCTGCCCGGCGCGCCGGCTCGGGCGCAGACCCAGGCTCAGGAAGAGGAGCCGGCGACGCCCACCGACGAGGTCGAGGATCAGAAGAAGCCGAAAAAGGGAAAGAAGTCCAAGAAATCGTCGAGGAAGACCCGTAAGGCGCTGGTAGCGGCCCTGCCCGAGAAGTACAGCTTCTGGCTCGCATCGGTGGAGATGATCATCTCCACCGAAGAGATGGACTCGTTTCTCGAGCTGCAGAAGGATTACCAACGCGATGCCTTCATCGAGCGCTTCTGGAGGGCTCGCGACCCCTACCCCAGCACCCTTACCAACGAGTTCCGGCAGCGCTACGAGGAGGCGGTGAAGTTCGTCCTCGACAAGTTCGGCAGGTTTGACTCGGACCGTTCCCGGATCTATCTGGTCAACGAGCCGCCCGACGTCATGATGCCCGTCGACTGCATGGAGCTGTGGCCGTTGGAGGTCTGGTTCTGGCAGAAGAACAAGAAGGTCGGCCAGAACATCGGGGTCCTCTTCTACCAATCCGGTGGCGCGGGTAACTACCGTATCTGGTACCCCGACGACGGCATCCAGGCGTTGGCCAAGTTCCCCGGTCCGGGGGTGAACGCCAACGAGCTGATCTCGTCCTGCAGCATGCAGGAGCAGGAGGCCCTGGGCTTCATCATCGCTCTAGTGCGCAACCTCGGAACCATGGGATTCATGTCGCTGCTCGGCGATCTGCAGCAGATTCCCAAGGTTCCGCGGGGCGAGTGGGTGGAGACCTTCCACGCCTACTCCACCGATCTGGACGAGGGAGCCCCCGAGTTTCCGGCCTGGTTGCAGATCGAGTATCCCGGTCGGCACCAGAGTCGTACGGTCGTGCAGGGCGTGATCAAAATTCCCCGCGAGGAAGTGGAGGTCTCGGAGCTGGCCGACTACGGTCAGACCTACAACATCATGCTCACCGGTGAGGTGGTGCGAGAGGACAGGCTTTTCGACACCTTCCGCTACCAATACAACTTCCCGGTCGAGCAGATCGTCGAGGAAGAGATACCTCTGGTCTTCGACCGCTACCTGCGCCCCGGTGAATACGAACTGGTCCTCAAGCTCGAGGATCTGAACTCGGAGGCCGAGCACCGTGAAGTGGTGCAGCTGTCTGTACCGGAGAAGGACAACGCGGTTCCGGTGACTCCGACGGATCCCGAGACCGCCCGGATCCTGGAAGAGGCCAACGCGGCCATCTCCAGCGGCGACACCACCATCAAGATCGTGCCACCCAGGGGGCAGTACTCCACCGGCATGATGAGAGTCGACACCCTGACCACGGGCAAGGACATCACCGAGGTCATCTTCGATCTCGATGGCGGTCAGAAGCTCTCCAAGACCAACCCACCCTGGAGTGTGGAGCTCGATCTCGGCTCACTGCCGCAGATGCGGACTCTGAGGGTGGTGGCCCTCAACTCGGCCGGCCAGGAGGTGGCGCGCGACGAAGCCAATCTCAACGCCGGATCCCATCGCTTCGATGCGCGGCTGATCGAGCCCCGGCGGGGCCAGACGTATTCCCGCAGTCTGCGAGCCGAGGCCAAGGTCGATGTCCCTGAAGGCGGTGTCATCGAGAAGGTGGAGTTCTATCTCAACGAGACCCTGAAGGCGACCCTCTTCCAGCCTCCCTGGACCCAGCCCATCATGCTCAACACCGACAACGAGCTGGCCTACGTAAGGGTGGTGGCCTACCAGCCGGACGGCAACTTCATCGAGGACACGGTCTGGGTGAACGCTCCAGACTACATGGAGAACCTGGAGATCCAGTTCGTCGAGCTGTTCATCACGGTTCTGGACAAGGACAAGCACCCGGTCATGGGTCTGGAGATGAAGGACTTCAGGATCTGGGAGGACGGGCAGCCCCAGGAGCCGCGAAGATTCGAGAAGGTCACCAACCTGCCGATCCACGCCGGGATCCTGCTGGATGTCTCCGCCTCCATGGAGGAGAAGCTGGCCACCGCTCTCAAGGCGGCCTTGGGCTTTCTCGAAGAGGCGGTGACTCCCAAGGACCGGGCGACCATTGTCACCTTCAACGATCATCCCAACCTGGCGGTCAAATTCACCAACGACATGCCGACGCTGGCCGGTGGCCTGGCCGGGCTGCGAGCCGAAAGGGGCACGGCGCTCTACGACAGCGTCATCTTCTCGCTCTACTACTTCAACGGCATCAAAGGACAGAGAGCCCTGATCCTGCTATCCGACGGCGACGACCAGCACAGCCGCTTCGCCTGGGACGATGCCATCGAGTACGCGCGACGGGCCGGGGTGGCCATCTACTCCATCGGTCTGACCCTGGGGAAGAAGGGCGGCAACGCCAAGAAGAAGCTGGTTCGATTGGCCGAGGAGACCGGCGGCCGGGCCTTCTTCATCGACGACGTGGGCGAGTTGGCCGATATCTATCGCATCATCCAGGAAGAGCTGCGGTCTCGCTATTTCGTCGCCTACCAGTCGAGCAACACTGCCGACGACACAGAGTTCCGGACGGTCGAAGTGGAGGTCGAGAGACCGGGTCTGGAAGCCAAGACGCTTCGCGGGTACTATCCTTGATGGCATGCCACCGTCCCGTGACGGCGCCCATCCGAACTACCCACAGGCCAGCCTGGCTGCGCTTCTGATCGCTCTGCTGACGGCCCTCCTACCGAACCCTGCCCTAACCTCCCAGATCGCCACCGATCAGGCGTCATGGCTCCGCCAGGTCGAGCCCATCATCACTGACGAGGAGCGCCACGCCTTCGAGCAGTTGAGCCGGAACTACCAGAGGGAGGCCTTCATCGCCCGCTTCTGGCGCCAGCGCGATCCGCGTCCGGAAACCGCTGAGAACGAGTTCCTCGAAGAGTGGCGACGACGGCTGACCATGGCGGAGGAGCAGTTCGGTGGTCTCGACAGCGATCGCGCTCGGGCCATGCTGCTCATCGGTCTCCCCGAGCTCATCTTGGGAGATCTCTGTCCCGAGCTGCTGCGTCCGCTGGAAGCCTGGTACTACCCGGCCAGCGAGAGCTTCCCCGAGGGCTTCTTCCTCTTCTTTCTCCTGCCGACCGCAGAGGCCGGGGGTCCGATCATCCAATGGGCACCCGACGAGAGCTCTGCGACCCTCTTCGAATCGATATCCACTCCTGCGGCAGGCGAGCGTCGGTCCTGGCTCATCCAACGGTGCACACGAGGGCGCGAAGCCGACAGAGCCCTGGATCTGGTCATCGGCTGGCAGGATCTGGCTGACGCCGGTGACGTCCTGCCGTCACCGCCCGAGCCCTGGGTCGACGAGTTTCTCGACCGCACAACCGATCTCGACCCAGAGACCCCGGCCCTGACAGCCGCACTGGAGCTGCGCTATCCCGGTCAGTCGGGGGAGAAGACGGTGGTCCAGATGGAGATCACCATTCCCAGCGAGGTGGCGGTGCCGACCGCAGGAGACCAGAGTCGCTTCAGCCTGCGCCTCGACGGGGAGGTTCTGCGACGGGAAACTCTCTTCGACCAGTTCCGCTTCGACTTCGAGCTGCCGGTGCTCGAGATCCAGGACGACGCGATTCCGCTCGCATTCCAGCGCGATCTTCTACCGGGTGACTACACGCTCATCCTCCGCCTGCTCGACAGGGTGTCCGGTCACGCCTTCAGGAGTGAAGGACCTCTCCACGTACCGGCACCCGAGGCCACCGGCCCTCTCCCCGACGACGCCCTGGCCGAAGCCAACGCGATCCTCGGAACCGGTGACCACAGAATCAAGATCCTGCCCCTGCCCGAACAGCTTCTCACCGGCAGGGTGCGCGTCGAGGCCCAGGCGATGGGAGGGGACATCGGCAAGGTCTCCTTTGTCCTCAACGATCGACCGGTGATGAGCAAGACACGGCCGCCCTACAGCCTGGAGATCGATCTGGGACACGCGCCGCGTCTGCACTGGCTGGAGGCCATCGCCCTGGACGTCGGTGGACAGGAGCTGGCCCGGGATCGGGTGCCGATCAATGCCGGGCCCCACAGATTCTCGGTGCGGCTGGTGGAGCCCCGCTCAGGCGAGCGCTACATCGGCAGTCTGCGGGCCGCGGCAGAGGTTCATCTACCGGCCGGCGAGGAGCTCGAGAAGGTCGATTTCTACCTCAACGAGACGCGCCTGGCCAGCCTCTACCAGCCGCCCTTCGTCCAGCCCCTGGCCCTGCCCCAGAACCGGCGGATCACCTATGTCAGGGCGGTGGCCTATCTGGTCGACGGCAACGCCACCGAGGACCTGGTCTTTGTCAACGCTCCCAAGGAGATGGCCCACCTACGGATCAACATGGTGGAGCTCTTCACCACCGTCAGCGACAAGAAGGGCCAACCCGTCGAGGGTCTGACAGCCGAGGACTTCACCGTGCACGAAGAGGGAGAGAGACAAGCGCTGCATCGATTCGAGCTCGTCCAGGATCTGTCGATCCACGCCGGGGTCATCCTCGACGCCTCCACCTCGATGCAAGAGGAGCTCGAGGAGGCCGTCGCGGGAGCGCTCGAGTTCTTCGACGGGGTGATTCAGCCCAAAGACCGGGCGGCGGTGGTGGTCTTCAACGACGAGCCGGTTCTGAAGGTGCCATTCACCAACAGTCTGGAGGTTCTCACCGAGGGTCTGGAAGATGTGGAGTCCGAGGGCGAGACGGTGCTCTACGACACCCTGGTCTACGCGTTGCACTACTTCGCCGGCATCCGCGGCAAGCGCGCCCTGGTGTTGCTGTCGGACGGGGAGGACTCGGCCAGTAGCTACTCCTTCGCCGAAACCCTGGAGTTTGCCCAGCGCTCGGGAGTCGCCATCTACACCATCGCCCTGGGACTCGATCGTCGACAGGTCGAGTCGCGCAATGTACTCCAGCGGCTGGCTCGGGAGACCGGTGGTGGCTTCTTCTCCATCGCCTCGGCGCGGGAGCTGGAGAAGATCTACGCCGCCATCGAACGAGAGCTGCGATCACAGTACCTGCTGGCCTATCAGTCGACGCACGAGGTGGGAGGAGACTTCCGCCGGGTCGAGGTCGACGTGGCCGCCGATGGATTGAAGGTCAAGACCATCCCCGGTTACTATCCGTAGCGCCCGTGAATGAATCACCCCGATTGATCCTGGCCTCGGGATCACCCCGCCGACGAGAGCTCTTGAGCGGTCTCGGTCTCGACTTCACCGTACGACCGGCGGACCTCGATGAGACCCTGCTCGCCAGTGAGTCTGCCGAAGAACATGTCCAGCGGTTGGCTCGAGAGAAGGCCGCGGTGCGGGCCGAACAGGGAGAGTGGGTCTTGGCCGCCGACACCGTGGTGGTCATTGACGGCGATATCCTCGGCAAGCCGCGAGATCCCGGCGAGGCCAGGACCATGCTCGGTCGCCTGGCCGGACGGCGTCACACGGTGTTCAGCGGGGTGGCCGTGATCGACGTCGATGGGGGACGCTCGACCCATGGCCTGGCGCAGACCGAAGTCTCCATCGCTCGCATGGCAGAGGAGGAGATTGCCTGGTACGTCGGCACCGGTGAGCCCATGGACAAGGCGGGGGCCTATGCCATTCAGGGTCTGGGCTGCCTCTTCGTCGAAGCGGTGCGAGGCAACTACACCAACGTCGTGGGTCTGCCCATCCCCCTGACCCGGAAGCTCTTCCGCGAGCTGGGGACCGAGCTGCGGGAATTCGGCCGAGCTTGCAGGATCTAGGCTTCGGCGGCCTCGTCTTCGCCGCTGTACTTGATGGGTGCGCCGAGCTCGTCCAGCGAAAAGTTGGCCATGATCTGATGACCGTTGAAATCGAGCACTCGGATGTCTTCGACACTCTCCAGGTTCTCGACGATAGACTCGAACGACTGCTGGTAGCGCCGGCGCACCGCCTCGCTGTCCACCTCGTAGGCGATGAACTTGTTGATGCCCTTGTACCGTAGCTTGCGCAGCAGACGATCGTCGATCAACGCGGGATAGGTCGACAAGACGAGGATCGGTCCGGTGCCGGTGAAGATCAGATACGAGCTGGGGGTCTTCTCGTCGCTCATGGTTCCCCTTTCGTGCCCAAGGTAATGTCGGCCGTCGCAGGTGTCAAGTCATGACTCGAAGCCCTCTCGAACCAACGATCGTCCTGGTCCAACCCCGTGAGCAGGGCAATATCGGCGCCACGGCGAGAGCCATGGCGAACATGGGTCTGACGGAGCTCGTGCTGGTCGACCCGGTAGCCGAGATCGGGGACACCGCCAGAGCCTTTGCGGTCGGGGCCCGGGAGATTCTCGAGCAGTCCCGACGGGTCGACACCCTGGCCGAGGCGCTCGATCCCTACCGTCTGGTGGTCGGCACCACTTCGGCCCGAGCCCGGGAGCTGCCTACGGCTCCCCTGACGCCGAAGCAATTGCCGACAGAGCTCCGCGCCCTGGCATCGACGGTCTCCACGGCGGTGGTCTTCGGTCCGGAGGTTTCCGGTCTGGACAACGATCAGCTCGCCCATTGCGGCCTGCTCATCCGGGTGCCTTGCGCTCCGGCCCAGCCGACGCTCAATCTCGCCCAGGCCGTCCTGGTGGTCACCTACGAGCTCTACATGGCTCGACTCGATGGGCGCCAGGTGGCCGCAGGTGACCGACCCCTTCCGGCGACGGCGGCTGAGCTCGAGGGCCTGCTCGGACAACTCGTGCCGCTGCTTTCAACGGTAGGCTTCCAACGGGACGATACCTTCGATAGCGTCGTACGGGATCTACGCCGGCTCGGTGCCCGGTCTGGCGCCACCAGCCGCGAGATCACGATTCTGCGTGGAATCTGTCGGCGGGCTCAGAACGCCCTCGACCGACAGGAGTGAGATACACTGCTTCGCCCACCGGAGGTCCGCGAAATGTCACCAGACAACGAGCCGAAACGTGCCGCCGTCGCTGCCAGCGTCGAACGAGCACCGGTGATCGGAGTGGTCCGCACCGCCTCGACCGAAGTGGCCGCCAGACAGGCCCGCATCTTCATGGACGGCGGCCTCGAAATCATCGAGATCACCTTCTCGGTGCCGCAGGCCACCACGCTGGTGACCGATCTGCTGGCCGAGCGCCACGGCAACGGTCCGCCCTGGATAGGTATGGGGACGGTGACCAACGCCGAGCGAGCCGCGCAGGCGGTGGCCGCCGGAACCGAGTTCATCGTCTCTCCCAACGCCAGCTCCGAGGTGGCCGCCATCGCCCGCGACGCACAGACCTATCTGGTGCTGGGTGCGCTGACCTGCACGGAGATCGTCACCGCACACGAGCTGGGAGCCGACATCATCAAGGTCTACCCGCTGCCACCGGTCGGAGGAGCGCGGTATCTGGCCACCGTACGACAACCCCTGAGCGACATCCCTATGCTGGCTGCCGGCGGCTTCGGCGTCGAAGAGATCCCTGCCTATCGTGCCGTCGGCGCCACCGCCTTCGGTATCGGTTCTCCCCTGCTGGCTGATGACGACGACGGTACTCGCCAGCGGATCGCGCGTGCCCTGGCGCTGGCCCGAGGGCAGGAGAGCTGATGGCCACCGGCATCCGCTCGCGGCAGGTGGTCTTCGACTCCCCTCCGGAGATCTTTGCCACCGATAGCGCCGGCGGCTTCAGCTTCGTACTCAGTCTCGACGGCCGATCCCGGCTCGAAACCGCCCCCTACGACGAGGCCCGCCTCTGGGTCTCTCTATGGCACCCGTCGACCCAGCGCCACATCGATCTGGATCGCGCCTATGTGGAGGTGAAAGGCAGTTTCGACACCTCCGAAGAGCATTGGGTGCGGCTCGCCGAGATCGAGCCGGTGGTGCCGCCCTACAATTCCGGGCAGAACTTCGATGGTTGGGTGGTTCTGCCCATCATGGCCGCCGATACCGCTCTCGCTCTGTCGGGTGGTGGATTCCAGCCACGAGCCCGACTGCAGATTCGGTCGAGTGTCTATCTGGTGGCTTGAGCCGAGTCTCAGACCCTCTCGTCCTTACCCATCGACCGATCCTGGAGAGAACTCATGGACCATCAGCAGCTCCTAGCACGCCTGGCACACCGGAATGACTCGAAGCTCGTCCTGCTCGTTCTGGACGGAGTCGGTGATCTACGGACCGAGTCTCAGCCCGCCACCGCCCTGGAGGCGGCCAGGACACCCCATCTCGACTCCCTGGCTCAGCGCTCGGCGCTGGGAAGGATCGTCCCGGTGTCTACGGGAGTCACTCCCGGCAGCGGACCCGGACACCTGTCGCTGTTCGGCTATGACCCGACCACACCGCAGGCGGATATCGGCCGCGGCGTGCTCGAAGCCCTCGGGCTGGGACTCCCGGTGGAGACCGGTGAGGTGGCGATCCGCTGCAATTTCGCCACCGCCGATGCCGACGGCAACCTCACCGATCGCCGCGCAGGTCGCATTCCCACCAGCGAGTGCGAGAGACTCTGCGACAAGCTTAGTCAGGGCCTCGCCGACTACACCGATCTCGAGATCCGTATCCAGCCGGGAGAAGAGCACCGCTTCGTCCTCATCCTCAAGGCGGCCAGGCTCTCCCACGAGATCGCCGACACCGACCCGCAGGAGACAGGAGTGCCACCGCTGGCACCGCGGCCCCTGTCACCGGCCGCGACACACAGCGCCGAGCTCATCGCTTCGCTGATCGACGCCATGGTCGACATCGTGGCGGACGAGCCTCGAGCCAACCGGGTCCTGCTCCGTGGCTTCTCGATCCTGCCCGATCTACCCTCGCTGGTCGATCTTCACGAGATCCGTTGCGGTGCCTTTGCAGGCTATCCCCTATACCGCGGCGTGGCCGCCTGTTGTGGCATGGAGGTGGTCCCCTGCGGCAAGAGCTTCGGCGAGATTCTCACCACGGTCGAGGAGCACTGGGAGCGCTACGATCTGCTGTTCCTGCACGTCAAACAGACCGACAAGGCCGGTGAAGACGGCGATCTGGCCAAGAAGGTCGCGGTTCTCGAGGAGGTGGACGCCGAGCTCCCTCGCCTGCTGGCCCTGGAACCCACGGTTCTGGCCATCACAGGCGACCACTCCACTCCCGCGCCCATGGCCGCCCACAGCTGGCACCCGGTGCCGCTACTGCTGAGTGGGCCCCACTGTTTTGTCGACTCCTGCCGGGAGTACACCGAGACCGCCGCAGTGACCGGTCACCTGGGGACCTTTCCAGCCCGTGAACTGATGGGGTTGATGCTGGCCAACGCCGGACGGCTGGCCAAGTACGGCGCCTGAGACCGATCGACTAGCGAAACCCTCGCCGCAACTCCTGGCGAAAGGTCGAGAACGTGGCGTCGTCGTAAAGACAGACCACGACCCGCTCGAGCTTGGTTCCACCCTGCATGTAGCGATGGATCTCGGTCAGGGTGACGCGGGCGCATCGATTGACCGGAAAACCGAAGGCTCCGGTCGAGATGGCGGGAACCGCCACCGACGCCAACCCGTGCCTGTCGGCCAGGGCCAGCGACGAGCGCACGGCCGCCGCGAGCTTACGGTCTTCGTCGCCATCGCCCATGCGGGGTCCGACCGCGTGAATCACATGCTTGTGGGGCAGTTCACCGGCGCCGGTGATCACGGCCGTGCCGACGGGAGTTCCACCGATCCGATTGCACTCCTTCTGGATCGAGGGTCCACCCTTTTCTCGGATCGCCCCTGCGACACCTTCTCCCAGCTTGAGATCTTCGTTCGCCGGGTTGACGATAGCCTCCACATCGAGCTCGGTGATGTCTCCTTCGACGAGCTCGAGTTGGGTCTCGTTGAGTCGGATGGCGACGCGGTTGCTCTTACTCTTCTCGACCATACTACGTATTCCCCCTCGCTAGCTACAGGACACCCAATCATATCAAGCATCTGTCCAACTTCAGTAACTCGAGGGCTCTGCAGCACTCTGGCGATGGACCGGAGTGGGTGGTATAGACTCCGCTGGCCATGCTGAGCGGACTCAAAGCGGAGTTGTCGCAGAGGGTAGCCGAGCGGATTCGGGCTGCCTTCGGCATCGATCACCAGCCGGTTGTCGAGGTTCCGCCGCGCCGCGACCTGGGCGATCTGGCCTTCCCGGCCGCTCTCCATCTGGCCCGCGAGTTGCGTCGGCCACCCCGCGAAATCGCCACCGAGCTGGCCGCGGGGCTGGATCTTCCGCCGTACGTCTCCAAGGTCACCGTGGAAGGCGCCGGATATCTCAACCTCTTTCTCGATCGCGGCTTGCTGGCCGCCCGCCTCTTGCGGGAGCCCCTGCTCTCCGACTCATCGGTCGGCGGCGACAAGATCATCGTCGAGCACACCAACATCAACCCCAACAAGGCCGCCCACATCGGGCACCTGCGCAACGCCGTTCTCGGGGATACCCTGGTGCGGGTGCTAAGAGCCCTCGGATATCGGGTAGAGATTCAAAACTACATCGATGACACCGGCGTGCAGCTGGCGGATGTGGTCGTGGGCTTCATGGATCTGCGGCAGATGAGCCTGGTGGAGGTCACCCAGCTACCGGAGCCCTTCGACTACTACTGCTGGGATCTCTACAGCGAGGTGGGGCTCTGGTACGAGCAGGACGCCGAGCGCCTGGCGCTGCGCCGACTGACCCTGCACGAGCTGGAGCACGGCGAAGGCGAGCGGGCCGAGATGGGCCGTCTGGTCTCTCGCCGGGTGGTTCGCCGACACCTGGCGACCATGGCACGGATCGACGTCGGTTACGACCTGCTCACCCACGAGGGCGCCATCCTGGGGCTCGACATCTTCGCTCAGGCCTTCACTCTGCTCAAACAGGAGGACGCCATCCACCTGGAGAGCCAAGGCAAGAACGAGGGTTGCTGGGTGATGCCGCTGTCCGGCAGCGAAGAGTTCGCCGGTCTCGAGGATCCCGACAAGGTGATCGTACGATCCGACGGCACCATCACCTATGTCGGCAAGGACATCGCCTATCAGCTCTGGAAGTTCGGCCTGCTGGGCAAGGACTTCGAATACCGATTCTGGGATGAAGAAGAGATCTGGGAGACCACCACCCAGGGAGTCGCCGATCATCCCGAGTTCGGTCGAGCCGACACGGTCATCAACGTCATCGACGCTCGCCAGAGCTATCTCCAGAAGATCGTCAAAGCCGGCCTCAAAGCGCTGCATTTTCAACAACAGGCCGATCACTCGATCCACTTCGCATACGAGATGGTCACGATCTCACCGGCCACCGCCCGCGCCATGGGATATCTGACCGACGAGGAGGCCGATGACGCCCGCAACCTCGACATGTCCGGCCGCAAGGGAATCGGGGTCAAGGCCGACGATCTGATGGACGAGCTGGTATCGAAGAGCCGGGAAGAGATCTCGTCGCGCAATCGCGATCTGCCGCGCGACGAGCTCGAGCGGCTGGCCCGTCAGATCTCCACCGCGGCCTTGCGATTCTTCATGGTCAAGGCGACCACCAATCGGGTCATCGCCTTCGATCTGGATGAAGCTCTGAACTTCGAAGGGGACTCGGGCCCCTACCTACAGTACTCAGCCGTTCGCGCATTGAACATCCTGCGACGTCTGCAGGAGGCCGGATTGCCCACCGACGTGGACACCGAGCAGCTGGCAGACCTGAAGGCAGAGGTCTGGGCCGACGATCTATGGGATCTGGTCCTCACTGTCGCCCTCATTCCGCAGCGGGTGGAGATGGCGGGCGAGAGCCTCGAACTGTCGATTCTGGCCCGTCACGCCCTGGAGCTGGCACAGAAGTTCCACGCTATCTATCACCGGCACCCCGTCCTGCAAGAGACCGACGAGAGCCTGCGGCTGGCCAGGCTGGCCGCGACCCTGGTCTTCCTCCGAGGTCTCGAAGCCCTGGCGGCTCTGCTCGCAATACCGCTACCCGCCAAGATGTAGCCGGTGTCCAGGGATTCCAGGACCCGATTCGGCGATCGCGTAGAAGCCTACGTCCGCTATCGACCGACCTATCCGCTCGAGGTCCTCGATCTGCTGACCGTCGAATGTGCCCTGGGCTCACCGCGCAATGTGGCCGACATCGGTTCAGGTACCGGGATCTTCACTCGATCTCTCCTGGAGCGTGGTCACACGGTATTCGCGGTAGAACCCAACGCGCCCATGCGACGAGCGGCCGAGCGTTCGCTGGCCGGGTACGACACCTTCCGGAGTATCGACGGCACCGCCGAAGGCACAACCCTGGAACGGGACTCAGTCGATCTGGTCACCTCGGCCCAGGCCTTTCACTGGTTCGATCTCGACAGGAGTCGAGAGGAGTTCCAGCGGATCCTGCGACCCGGCGGCTGGATCGCCGTCCTGTGGAACGATCGTCGCAAGGCGACGACTTCCTTTCTGCGCGCCTACGAGGAGCTGCTCCTGCGGCACGGTACCGATTACCAACTCGTCGACCACACCCGGGTGACGCAGGAGGAGTTGGCCGAGTTCTTCGGCCCGGGAGGGTTTACTGCCGTCCGTTTCGACAATCATCAGACTCTCGATCTGGCAGGTCTCCGCGGTCGAATCGAGAGCTGCTCGTACGTACCCCTGATCGGTGAGCCGGGATACGAGCCCATGATCGAAGAGATCCGGACGATCTTCCAGACCCATCAGGTCGCCGGCAGGGTCAGGCTCGACTACGACGCGCTGGTCTACTACGGGCAGCCACTGCTTGAGGCATTGGGCAGTGAGCAGTGACGCAGTAACGCAGTAACGCAGTGTAGCGGGCGGCTGCCATTGCAGAGTGCCGCGTCTCTGGTCCGTTCGGGTCCTCGTCCTCCGGACGTCTCGCGCAGATGGAGCTGTGACCGTGGGCGCTCAACTCCGCTCTCCTTCGCCTCGGATCTGACGTCGATGCATGACTACCGTGACGCGGCTCCTCGAGAGGCCTACGGCCGAGGACCCGAACGGCCTCGACGACGCTCCATCATGGCTACCGGTCCAGAAACCCGTGCGGAAATACCCGTGGGAGGCCGCTGTAGACGGTCGTTGGGAGGACGCCGGAATGGGGCTCTCGACGAGCACAGGGCGAAGGCCTACGAACACGAGTCCGACCCGGTGCGACGGAGAGCGCAGGGGAGCGCCGGACCCTCAAACACCATGAGCGCGACCCGTCCCTGACGGGTCCTCCCAACGACCGGCAAAGAGGCCGGCCCCTACACGGCGTCACTGCACCAGTGCGTCACTTCCCCCTGCCCACTGCTCATTGCCCACTGCTCATTGCTCAAGCCTTCAGTGCTCCACTGCCCGGTGCCGGGCATGCCTACCAGATGTAGTCCCGAGCGATATCCCGCTTGTCCTTGCCGGCCAGGATGTGCATGACACGAATCTTCTTGAGCGTCACCGGCGACAGTGCCGCCAGTGGGATATGGGTGATCTGCTTACCCTGTACCGCAGCGTACCGGCGCATCCGCTCCCCTGGTGGGTCGGCGGCCACATGGACCACGATCTTCTCCAGGCTGTAGTCGATGGCGGCCATCAGGAGGACCTCGGCCTTGTCGCGGGCAAAGCGGTAGTCCCGGTCGCCCCAGACATCGAACAGCCGTCCCCTGGGTAGGGTCAGCATGAAACCGCCGTAGGTGGCTCGCATGATTCCGGGACCCACCACCTGCTCGGCCGGGCTGCTGGCGTAGAAGGCCATGTCCGACTCCTGATCGTGTTCCCCGAGCCAGGTCATCGAGAATGGAAACCGCAGATTGTCGGGATCGTGGTCGAAGATCACCACCACCGATCCGGCGGCTCCAGGGGCGCGTCCCTTCTCCTCCACGAAGACCCTCTTTTCATGGAGATGCCGCAGGGTCTCCCGAACATCGATGCCATCCAACATGCTGGTCGAGAAGGGCTCGGTCCGCTTGCGCTCCGCCGCCAGGATCGACACCGCCCGATGCTGCAGGAATCGACCGTAGTCCTCGATGACCAGATCCTCCGGTGGGTAGGAACAGAGACCTGTCGAGTCGAAGGCGCCAAGCCAGTCCTCGGGGTCCTCGGGCTGCGGTCGATTGCGCACCGGAACGGCGATCGGCCGGCTCTTGATGCGCAGAAACCGGCGGCGGAAGCGGACCTTGCGGGTACCGAGATCGAGCTCCGATCCATCCAGTGAGACGCTGGGAATCTCCGCCGCCTCCTCCTGCCACGGATAGGCCCGTGCGGTGTCGAAGACCTCCCAGGCCAGGTTGTCGTCTCCTACCCCCCGGGCCGCCACCACCCATTCGTAGAGACCGGGCACCAGCATTCCCTGCACCCGGGCACAGCGCCGCGAGTAGTCGCGAAAGAGCCGTTTCTGCCAGGGTCCGGCCTCCTCGCCGGTCTGCTCTCGGTAGGAGCCGGATGCCACCTGCCAGACCACCGACCCCAGTGCCCGTCGATCCGGAAACACCGGACAGCCTGCCAGCTTCGCGGCCGCCTCTTGACAGGCGAAGTCCACCACCCGGCGCTTGCGCCGGCTTTCGCTCTCGCCCTTGTCACCGTGGATCACCCGCAGACCGAAGCGGACAACGGAGACCTTCTGCGACAGAGCCGACTCGAGATCCACCGGTTGCGGAATCGATCCGCCACGCAATCGCTCCCACATGGCATGGGCCAGTGGGGGGTCACTGAGCAATCCCGTCAGGCTCTTCGGATGCAGATGCCGCAAGTCGAGGCGGGACCGCTGGGTGCGGGCGAAGGGGTGCGCCTGCGGCTTGGTCAGACACTCGCGGACTCCGGCGACATGAGCCGCCCCGACCAGCGCCAGAATCTCGCCCGAGCCGAGCTCCTCGGCGGCCTGGCTCAGATAGAAGGCCATGCCGCTCTCCCGTCGAGAGTCTCCAGCGGCGCTCGGCGACTGTCGGTAGCGCTCCTGGAGCAACTCCAGATAGCGACCTCCTCCCAATCGCCACAGGGAGTAGGGATCGGGCACCGGGTCTGGGTGTCGCTCGGGGTAGGGCAGATCAGGATCGATGAAGAGCAGGCTCCGCTGATGCTCCAGCGCCCAGCGCACCGCCTCTACCAGCGGATCTCCGGGAGCCACCACCCAGACGAGCGCCGCTTCGTCCGGCTCCTCCGAGATCAGCAACGAAATCCTGGGCAGGCGTCGAACCGCTTGGAGAGTGACTTCGCGGAGGGTCGTCGGCAGTTCCACCGCCACGGCCGCCGGCTCCATTCGGTCCAGCACCGTACGCACCAGCGCGGTGATCTCGAGGCGTTCGTGGACAATCGGCAGCAGGCGCAGGCTGGGTCCGGCGCGCGGCGCCAGCCGGTCGAGATCGTCGGCCTCAGGAGATCTCGAAATCGCTGATCTCATCGGCGCTCAGCGTCAGGCTCATGGCTCGATCCACGGCGGCAGCGGCGTCCGGTGCCTCGCCCCGACGCAACACCTTCATGGCGTAGCGAACCAGGTTGATCCCATCCCTCACGGTGTAGCGCAGATCCCGGTCGTGGGCCAGGCGCAGGAAGGAGAGCACGTAGTCCAGGACCTCCTCCTCGGCGAAGGGTACCTGGGCTTCGAGGATCGAGCGCTCCTCGTCCTCTTCGGGAAAGTCGACATAGATCTGAGGCATCAATCGAGAGTGGATGTACTCGGGGATCTCGTAGGTGGACGCGTCCTCGTTCATGGTGGTGACGAAACGAAAGTCGGGATGGGCAGGTATGCGGATCCCGGCCACGATGCTCTCCACGTACCGACGATGATCCAGCAAAGGTGCCAGCGAGGCCCACGACTTCTCGCTCATCCGGTTGCCCTCGTCCAGGACCAGTGCGCCGCCGCGCAGCAGCGCCGTAACCAGCGACGAGGCCATGTAGCGAACTCCTCCGTCGGGAGCTAGCACGGGGGAGACGATGAGATCCTCGGGACGGGTGTCCATGGTCGCCTGGGCCATATAGATCTCCAGACCGAGCTCCCGCGCCGCTGCACAGGCCAGGGTCGTCTTGCCGACTCCCGGCTTACCCAGCAACCGCGGATTCAGCGGCAGGTCGGCCTCTTCGATCCGCGCCCAGGCCGCCAGCAACTGCATCAGGACCTCCCGTTGGCCGATCCAGGGGGGCGACTCCACGACAGGCGAGCCCAGATGCAGGGTCACCCCATCGACAACCGCAGTCTCTTGATTCCCCATCGACTCGATCTCGGCGCCGATTGTCTCACCTCTCGAGCTACCGGCGGCAGCGGCAAGTCTACGCCAATCCGGCTTCAGACGACGATGTCGAAGATGGCATCGCGAGTCGCCGCCTGACGACTGACGAAAGGCACTCCCAGAAGTCTTGGCTCGCCGAACTCGATCTCGTACCGCAACCGTTGCAGCGTGTCGGCCTTGTTGACCTCGGAGGCCACCAGGGCGTACCTGGCCAGCTTCTGGGCATCCTCCACCCCGAAACACCCGCCGACCAGTCGCTCGCCGAGCTTCTCACCCAACTGAGGTAGCACCTCGGTATAGCGGCGGGTCAGATCGGTGACCGCTTGTAGTGGTGCCTGAAAGGCGGGAGTGGCAAACGTCCCCTGGCTGGAGCCCGGGCCGGTATCGTCGCCACCGAAGAAGAACCGCATCAGACCGCTGAACGAGCCACCCGAGGCCTGGCGCTCGAGAACGGCAACGGTGGCCGGCAGCAACCAGAACGGCAGATAGAGGTCGACCTCCTTGGCCGGCAGGGACACGAAGGCGACCTCCACCGGCAGCAGGCGGCGGCTCACCTGTTCGAATCGGTAGCCGTTTCTACAGGCCGTGCAGTAGAACACAACATCCTGCCCGCGGGCTTCGATGCCGGCTCCGCAGGTGGGACAATCGAGCGGCACCAACTCGAACTCGCGCCGCTTCACCAGGGCCCCCAACGTGGCCCTCGACCCCCCATCAGGTCACCCATCAGGTCACCCATCACTTCTCCGACGACGTCGGCCGAGACCGGTCCGGTGGGCAGCTCGCGTAGATCCCGTAGCTCCTGCAGCAGCTCAGTTGTCGAGTCCTCGCCCTTCACGCCAGTCCCTTCGATCACCACTCCGCCGTGACGGAACTTCCGCCACCCCCACCAGAGAACTCCCGCCACCACCGCTCCCATGGCCGCGAGCCCCCCCAGATTGACCCCGATCAGACGCACCAGGGTCGTCGCCACGAAGAGGGCCGCAGCTTGCGACGCCACCATCGACACCGCCCGGTAGAGGTCGTTTCCCGGGGCCTTGCCGTAGACCAGACTGGCGTCCTCGGCGTCGACCAGGATCTGGTAGGAGCGTCCTTCGAACGAGTATCGGATGATCCAGAGCGGGTAGTAGATGAGGCTGAAACGCTCTCGCAGGATCTCCAGAAACCGAAATCGCACTTTCTTGAGTCCGCGGCCCGGCTCAGAGCTGTTCTCCACCCGTAGGCGAGCGGCCTGCCGAATCTCAGCCTCCGAGCCGGTGGGTGGGAAGACCATACCGAGAGATCTGAGATTCTCCAGATCGTAAGGCACCAGACGATCGTCTCGCAGATCGATCTTCTGGACGCCCCACTCCGCCACGTCCACTGCCGGGTAGGTGCGGTCGAAGCTCTTTGCCACCGATCTCTCGACATCGACCTCGTAGGTCTCGGTCCGGCGGCGCTTCCCCGAACCCACCGTCCGGCGGCGTTCCTCGGTGCCCAGGGCGAAGCCCACGGCGTCGGCCTGCATGCGAAAGAAAGGCAGGAATGCCAGCAGAGCCTCACCCTGGATCGCCTCTCGCCGTAATCGCCGATCGCGGCTCCAGCCCCTGCCCAGCCATTCCCTGGCGACCTGCCTGGCCCGTGACGCATCCAGCTCGGGACGCACAGACCAGCGGCGAATGCCGATCTCACTCACCGCCAGCAACGGCGTCTCGCAGTAGGGGCACTGCACTACCCGCAGACCCGAAGAGACGTCCAGCGCCCCACCACAGCTGGGACAACCCAGACCCTGAACAGTGGATTCGGGCAGTGGTTCGCTCATATCTTGCGGGCCACCCAATAGGCGAGCAGGGTCAACGGAATTGCGGTCAGGACGTAGGCCACCAACTTCGCGAAGAGGTCGCCGATCAGCAATCCTTCGGCGCCGAAGAGAATGAGACCGAGGATCGCCACCAGGATGTAGGGACTCTCCGCCTTCTCCGGGTAGACCCCTGCCAGAACCGATCCCGTCGAGGCGTCGACAGCCGCGTGGTAGGTCTGGCCGTCGTAGCGGTAGCGACACTTCCAGAAGGGCACGCGGACGAGGGCCGTCTCGTGGATCGGGCCGACCTCTCTCTGTTCGAGCCAGCCGACTGCCGTATCCAACGGTACCTGCGCCTCGATGACCCGCATCCCGTCGTCTTCCGGACGGTAGGCCTCCAGTCGACCGGCGGGAATCGACAGATCCGCCACCTGGGGAATCGGCGTCGGCGCCGCCGGCTCGAAGAAGACCTGCTCGACCCCCGAATCGGAGGTCCGAAAGAGCCAGACAGGAAAGGAGATGGCCTCCAGGTCCTCGATCTCGGCTTGGCGATCCAGATCCTTGACGGTGTCGTTGCCCGCCATCCAACGGCGTAAGGCTGCGACCGCATCGTCCCGATCCAGGAGTGGCGGCAGGCGGTAGTGATAGACCACCTCGGCCCGGTCGACAAACAGCGAGGTCCCGCAGAAGACACAGGTGACGAACCGGTGTCCTGTGGTGAGCTCGGTCTCGCCCCCACACTGGGTACAGACGACAGAGGAGCGACCCTCCTCTGGAGAGCTGGAGTTCATCACGAACCCTCGGTTACTAGCCGCCGACCTTGGTCCCGCAGGCCGGACAGAACTTGGCGGCCTCGGGAAGCTTGCCCCCGCACTGATGGCAGAAGGCAGCCGCTCCATCAGCGGCCGCGGCCTCCTGGTCGGTCGGTGCCGCATCCTCGGCCCCACCACCACTGGCAGGCTGTTGCTGGCCGCCCTGGTCCTGCATGGCCTCCTTCATCATCTGCGGCAGCATCATCCCCATCCCGGCACCCATACCGACACCCAGTCCGGCCCCAACTCCCCCACCGGTCTCGCCGCCGGTATTCTGGGCGGCGTCACCCATGGCCTTGGCAGCCTTGAACTTCATGTAAGCGTTCATGTCGCCGACGGCCGCCATCCCGGCCCGCTCGTCGATGAGCTTCTGCACTTCTTTGGGCGGTGTGATGGCGCCGAGGTACATGTCCACCAGCTCGATCCCGTACTTGGAGAAGTCGTCCGAGACCCGGGCCTTGAGTGCCATCCCGAGCTCGTCGTAGACCTTGGGCAGATCGAAGATGGACTGCAGGTTCTCACCCAACACGTCGGTCAAGCGGGCGACGATGACATCCTTGAAGTACGACTCCACGCCGTCAGTGGTGTAAACATCGTTGGTCCCCACCACCGTATTGACGAAGACCTGGGCATCGGTGATGCGAACTGCGAACTTGCCGAACGCTCGCAGGCGAACCATGGCCAACTCGCTGTCGCGGTAGGCCACCGGCTCCTTGGTTCCCCACTTGAGATCCAGAAAAGTCTTGGTGGAGACGAAGATGACCGCCGCCTGAAAGGGTGATTTGCCCTCGAACGGAATGCCCAGGACCTTGGTGAGAAAAGGTAGATTCTGGGTCGCCAGGGTGTGCCGACCGGGGCCGAAGGTATCGAGAGCCTTGCCATCGCGGAAGAAGACCGCCTGTTGGCTCTCTTCGACAACCAACTGGCTGCCCAGCTGGATGGCGGCGGTGCCCTGCCGTGGAACCCGGGCCACCATGGTCTGGCCCGTCGGATCGATGTATTGAATGACTTTCATTCCGGGATCTCCTTACAGGTTTGCATCAGGCGCCATGGGTGGTCTTGACGATGTCGTTGATGACAGTCCCTCGTCCGGACCATCTCTCTTCCAACTCACCGAGCTGTTGTAGGGCGACCTCGACAGCGGCTTCGGGATCTCCGCCTGCTGGTGAAGGTATCGCCTCCAGTGAGGCCGAAAGGGCTTCGATCTCGGCCAGCAGGGAGAGGTCGAACTCGTAGATGCGTTCAAGCTCGGCCTCGCCGATCTTCTCGACGTCGAAGAATCCAGTGACACCGTAGTCGCTGAAGCGGATCGCCTGCGACAGACCCTCGAGGCGCCGATCCAGCCGATCGAAGAGGTGGAGAGAGCCGATCTTGGCGGCATCGGTAAAGGCCTGGGCCCGGTCCCGCACGATTCCCTTGAGATCGGTAACCGCCACCGCCAGATACTCCCGTTGCATCTTGTCGACTTCGCGGCGCAGCTCCCGATCCTGGAAGCCGCGAAAGCCGGGGATCTTCTCTCCCAGCCGTTCGAGCCAGTTGCGCTGCGCTTTGGCTTCATCAAATCCGTTGGTCATCGATGGTTCTCCAATAGGGGTTGGATATCTCGGTCATGCTAGCAAAGGGTCTCGTTGAACGGCTCCATGCAGACTACGGCTGAGCCGGCGGCCTATTCGTGCCGCGAGCTCGTTCGACGAGCTTGATGGCCACCAGACAGATGATGGCAGCGGCGGTGTTGAACGCCACGTCGCGCAGATCATAGACTCGGTTGGGCAACACCGCCTGAATTCCCTCATCGACCCAGCCGACAATGCCGGTGAGCACGATGGCGGTGGTGAAGGGCGATAGCCACAGGAGTGGATCGGTGCGACCCGATAGCGCCGGGTCGCTGTGCAGCTGACGCTCTCGCAGAGCCTGATAGATCAGCGCTGCCACGACGCCATACTCCAGGAAATGCAGGCGCTCCTCGGGCATCATGGGTACCGCCGTCAGCAGCGCCAGATAGCCGGCTGCGATGACGCCCACGGTGACCAGAACCCGCCAATTGGAATCGGTGACCAGCAGTCGCCAGACCACCAGGGCTGCCGCCAGCAGAAAGACCAGAAGTACCGCCAGGCGCAGCAGGTTTCGTTCGCGCAGGTATTCGGCGACGGGCCGCGCCAGATAGAGAGACGAATAGATCAGAAAAATGCAGAGGCCGGTCGCCAGCCAGAGACGCGATTCACGTTTGGACTGTAACGCCATCTGATCAGCGACCGACCCCTGCGGAGCACGGAAGAGAAGGATTCACTCGTAAACGGTTCAGTCCATCTGCTTGCGAAGCACCGTGGGGATGTCGAAATCGTCCACGTTTGACCAGTTCGGACCGTAACCGTTGGGATCATCGTTCTGTGCTTGAGCGATGACCTTACGATAGAAGGGAATATCCTCTCCCTCTTCCTCCGTCGCGACTGCTGGCTCGGGCAGCTCCTCGTAGACCGAGGGGCCGCTCTCCGCCTCGAACGACTGTTGGACCTGCCGTGTCGGCAGGTGGGCAGCGGTCTGTTCGCCATGAAAGCCGGTGGCGATGACCGTTACCTTCATCTCTTCTTCCATATCGTCCCGAACCACCAGACCGGAGATGATGTTGGCGGTCGGATCCACCGCCTCGGCGATGACTCGAGCGGCTTCGTCGACCTCGTGCAGGGTCAGATCCAGGCCGCCCGAAATGTTGAGCAACACCCCCTTGGCACCCTCGATGGAGGTCTCTTCGAGCAGTGGCGACGAGATGGCTCGCTGGGCGGCCTCGAGGGCCCGGTTCTCGCGCTTGGCGATGCCCGTACCCATCAGGGCCATGCCCATTCCGGTCATGATGGTCTTGACATCGGCGAAGTCCACATTGACCTCGCCGGGGACCGTGATCAGGTCGCTGATCCCCTGTACCGCCTGTCGCAGGACATCGTCGGCGATGCGGAAGGCCTCGGTCAGGGGTGTGCCTCGCTCCACGAAGCTGAGCAGACGCTCGTTGGGAATCGTGATCAGAGTATCCACCGCGGTGCGCAACTCCTCGATGCCACGTTCAGCCAACTCCATCCGCCGGCGACCCTCGAACGAGAAGGGCTTGGTGACCACGGCCACCGTCAGGGCTCCCAGCTCCGCAGCCAGGGAAGCGAGGATCGGCAGGGCCCCGGTACCGGTGCCACCTCCCAGGCCGGCGGTCAGAAACACCATGTCGGCCCCGTCGAGCAGCTCGAGGATCCTCTCGGTATCCTCCAGGGCCGATTTGCGGCCGATCTCCGGATCGCCACCGGCCCCAAGACCGCGAGTCAGCGTGGCGCCGAGCTGTACCTTCACCGGCGCCCGACCCCCTCGCAAGGCCTGCAGATCGGTGTTCCCGGCAATGAACTCGATGCCTCTCATCTTGCAGTCGATCATCCGGTTGACGGCGTTACCGCCGCCACCGCCGACCCCTACAACCTTGATCTTCGCGGGTACCGCCTCGGCCTCGTCGATGGTTATCGACAGGCCGGGGTCCATCTCCTGGTCGTCAAATAGAATCATCTTGCGTCTCTCCTTCCGTGCTCCGTTCACACTCATAAAAGGTCAGAAAACATGCCGCGGATGCTGGTCATCATGCCGCGCATGGTGAATCCCGGTCGTCCGTCGCGTCGCGAGCGATCCAATGCCGTATGGCCGTACTGCAGCAGGCCGGAAGCTGCCGCCCAGGTGGGACAACTGATGACATCGACGAGCCCGCCGAGGCCCTGGGGCAGGCCGTAGCGGACGGTACAGTTGAAGATCTGCTCGGCCATCTCGAGCAGACCATCGAGCTGGGCGCCGCCGCCTGTCAGGATGAGGCCGCCGCGCAGGGACTCGTCGGCCCCGTTCTTGATCAGATCTTCCCGGACCAGGGTGAGGATCTCCTCCGCCCGCGGCTGCAGGATGCCGCATAGCTCCCGTTTCGGGACCACCCGAGCCGGGCCCCCGGCTACTGTGGGGACCGAGATGCCCTCCTCTTCGCTCACCAGTCCCTCGAGGCAGCAGCCGTGCCGGGTCTTGATTCTCTCGGCCTCCGAGAAGGGGGTTCTCAGTACCATGGCGAGGTCGTTGGTGAAGTGCCCCGCACCGATGGGCAGCACCGCACTCTGTTGGACTTCGCCTTCCGAGTAGTAGGCATACTCCGTGGTGCCGCAGCCCACGTCCACCAGCAGGGATCCGAGCTCCCGTTCGTCGTGAGTCAACACCGCCTCAGCGGTGGCCAACGGCTCGAACACCAGCTCCGAAACTTCGATCCCGGCCCGGTTGACACAGGTCATCAGGGTCTTTCGCCGGGTGACATTACCGGTCACCAGATGGACGGCGACCTCGAGTCGGCTACCCAGCATGCCGAGTGGGTCGGTGATGCCACCCTGCTCGTCGACGATGAACTCCTGCGGAATGGCGTGAATGATCTCGCGGTCCGAGGGCAGGGCAGCCGACTGGGCGGCTTCCAGCACCCGATCGATGTCCTGACGGGTGATCTCTCTATCCTGGTCCTTGCGGGCCACCGAGACCATGCCGCGGGAGTTGATACATCGGACATCGGTTCCAGCCACCCCGACAAAGGCCCTGGAGACCTCGATGCCGGCCATCACTTCGGCCTCCTCCGAAGCCTGTTTCAGCGCCTCCATCGTCGACTCCACGTTGACGATGTTGCCCTTGCGGGTGCCGCGATTCAGCGCCTGCCCCTTGCCTACGACCTCGATACCGCCCTGGTCGTCTCGTTGACCGATCAGCACGCCGATCTTCGAGGATCCGATATCGATGGCTACCAAGTACGGGTCCACTTTCGGCATCAACCTCACCCCTCCTGACTGCGCGGTTCATCCGCGGGTTGAATAACAATCTGACGAGAAAAACGAAGATCGACGGATTCCACGCCAGTGAACCGTCGAGAAATATCGGGCAGCAGTCGCTCCAGCTTGGTCATCTGCGCCCCGAGCTCGGCGGCGCTGACCAGTAGCGGGAACTCGAGGGCGGCGGTATAGACACGGAAATCGCCCTCACCCAGGATCTCGATCTCCGACAGCCCAAGGCCGATGCGCGGCGCCCAGCGCTGCAGTTCGGTGGCCAGGGCCAGAGCCTCATCGACCTGCAAAGACGCTCCGGGTGCAACGCTCAGCAGTACCAGATCAACCGGCCCAAGCGGGTCGTAAGCGTCGATCACGTAGCCGCTGCCATCGACGTAGTACAGGCCTTCCTGACGACGCAGTAGAGCCACCGGCTGGCGCTCCTCGATCTCCACCACGATTCGATCCGGCAGTTCTTTGCGGATCGCGGCATTCTCGATCCAGGTGTGGGTCACCAGCCGGGCTTCCACGTCGGCCAGCGACAGATCGAAGAGATGACGGCCACGAAGAGGGCTCAAGGCGCTGGCGATCTCAGCCGTGGTCACCCGGCCCGTAGGCCCGATGTGGACCTCCTTAAGCAGAAACCTCGGAGAGGTATACACCCAGAGGCCGGTGGCCACCGGTACCCCCACCAGCGCCACCGCCACCAAGAAGGGTCTGAGCAACTTCGAGGTGCGGCTCCGGCGCCGATGAGGCACCACGAAGCGACGACGCCGAAAGGCACTGGGACGCTCCAGACTGAGACGCTGGGTGGTCATGCCGCCTCCTCGGCCAGGGTCTCGGCCAAGCGGTAGATGTCACCGGCCCCAAGGGTAATGACCACATCTCCTGCGCTCACTTCTCCGGCCAGCACCTCGGATGCCTGCCGCCAATCGGCGCAGTACTCCACGTGCCGATGTCCACTACTGCGGGCCGCGTCGACCACCAGCATCGAATCGACCTCGGGGATGGGCTCCTCGCGAGAGGCGTAGATGTCGGTCACCAACACGAAGTTCGCCCCCAGCAACGCCTTGCCGAATTCACCCGCCTGGTCTCGGGTGCGCGAGAAGAGATGCGGCTGAAAGACCGCGATGATCTTCGATTGGGGGAAGGCCTGCCTGGCCGCCTCGAGAGTCGCTGCCACCTCGGTCGGATGGTGGGCATAGTCGTCCACCACCAGGGCACCCCTCCACGTGCCCCGGTGCTCGAAGCGTCGGTGGACGCCTGAGAAGCCTCCAAGCGCTGCCGCGATGGCATCGAAGTCGATTCCCAGGGACAGACCCACCGCGATGGCGGCCAGGGCGTTACAAATGTTGTGGTTCCCATGCATCGGCAGGTTCACCAGTCCGAGGTTCCCTTCGCCGTGGTTGCGAACCATGAACCGAGAACCCGTTTCCGTGGACTCCACGTCGATGGCCCTGAGACCCGCCTGCGGGGAGAGACCGTAGGTGACGACTCGGCGTCCCACCAGCCTGGGCAGCATCTCCTGAATGTTCGGATCGTCCAGACAGAGAATGGCCTGTCCGAAGAACGGCACCTTGCCGACGAACTCCAGAAACGCCTTCTTGATCGCCCCCAGGTTGCCGTAGGTATCGAGGTGGTCCTCATCGATGGAGGTCACCACACCGATGATGGGCTGTAACCGCAGAAAGCTGCGATCGAACTCGTCCGCCTCGGCCACCAGGTATTCGCTCTTGCCCAGTCGGGCTCCGGTTCCCGAGACCCGGAGACGCCCGCCGACGATGACCGTCGGGTCGAGTCCCGCCTCGGTCAGCACGGCGCCGACCAGAGAGGTGGTCGTCGTCTTGCCATGGGTTCCCGCCACGGCTACGCCATACTTGAGGCGCATCAGCTCGCCCAGCATCTCGGCCCGTCTGACGATGGTGATGTTGCTCTGCGCGGCTGCCTGGACCTCGGGGTTGTCCATCGATACCGCCGACGAGATCACTACTAGATCGACCTCCTGCAAGTGATCGGCCGAGTGCCCGATGTGGACCGTGGCACCCAGCTCCTGCAGGCGCTCGGTTGTCTCGCTGGCCACCTTGTCGCAGCCGCTCACCTCTAGGTCGTAGTCCAACAAGACCTCGGCAATGCCGCTCATTCCGGCACCGCCGATACCGACGAAATGGACCCGCGACAGATTGGCGAACTGGCGAAACATCAGTCGGCTCCCACCACCGAGGCCAGAAGATCAACGATCCGCGGTGCGGCAGCCGGTGAGTAGAGCAGGCGACAAGCAGCACCCATCTCGACCAGATGAGCGCGATCGGCCAGCAGCTCACCGAGCACCCGTGCGATATCGCGAGCAGCCCAATCGTCACCGGCCATCAACTGGGCGCCGCCGGTCGCCACGACCCGCCTGGCATTGGCGACCTGATGTGAGCCGGCAAGACCCAGAGGCAGCAGGAGAGCCGCCCGACCGATGGCACAGATCTCTGCCAGGGTGATAGCCCCGGCGCGTGAGATCACCAGGTGGGACCGACGCATGGCCGTCGCTACATCGTCGAGAAACGGCACGATCTCGTAGCGGCCCTCGTCCAGGCCGCTCCGCGAGTAGGCCTCGCGAGCCTGGTCGATGTGGGCATGACCCACCTGATGGATCACCTCGAGCTGCGGTTGATCGGCCACCAGACTCGCCAATGCCTCGGGAAGCAGTTGATTGATCTGTCGGGCCCCCTGGCTGCCACCCAGGACGAGTACGCGAGGTGGCCCGGTCGGCGAGGCCGGCTCGAAATCGCCCTGGAACTCACTGCGCACGGGAACCCCCACGGGCACCAGACGGCAGCGGAGATCCCGGGATCCCGGCTGACTGGCGACCGCTGCCGCCGAAGCCCACCGTGACAGCCAGCGGTTGGCGGCTCCGGTGGTGGCATTGGGCTCCAGGAGGATCGCCGGCCGACCCGCGAGCCTGGCCCCGAGGACCCCCGGTGCCGAGGCATACCCGCCGGTGCCGAGGACCGCATCGACCCCCTGTCGACGCACGAGCCTCCCAGCCTGCACAGCGGAGAGCGCCGTTCGCGCGAGAGCCAGCGCCCGCTGCGGCAAGCTTCGACCCACCACCGCCGCCGCCGGCAGGCCGAAGTAGGCGATCTCGTGCTCCTCCACCAGAGTCTTCTCCATTCCCTCGACGCGTCCCAACCAGCTCACGCGGCAACCCCTGTCGGTGAGCTCCTGCACCACGGCCAGCGCGGGGAAGACGTGTCCACCGCTACCACCACCTGCCACCAGCACATGATCGAGACCCATACACTCCTTTTCATCAGCTGCAGTCGACTCGTTCTCATCCGTGTTGCGAGACGTTCAGCAGCACGCCGCACGCCGCCAGACTCACCACCAACGAAGAGCCTCCGTAGGAGATGAACGGCAACGGAATTCCCTTGGTCGGCATGAGGGCCAGGGCAACGCTCATGTGAATGAGCGCCTGCAGCACCAGGACGCCCGTCAGACCCCATGCCAGATAGCGACCGAAGACATCGGGGGCCCGCAATCCCGTGCGCAGACCCCGCCAGGTAAAGACACCGAAGAGCCCCAGCACCCCCACACCACCGATGAGACCCAACTCCTCTCCGACGATGGAATAGACGAAGTCCGAGTGCGGATGCGGCAAGAAATAGAGCTTCTGCAGGCTCTCGCCCAGACCCCGGCCCAGGACACCGCCAGAGCCGATGGCAATCAACGACTGCCGGGCCTGGTACCCCGATCGCAGAGGCTCCAGATCGGGATCGAGAAACGCCATCAGACGCGCCCGTCGATAGGGGACCGAATAGACCAGGAACCAGAGGGCCGGCAGCAGGGCCACCAGACCACCGAAGAAATATCGCCATTCCACACCGGCGAGAAAGAGCATCAGCACCGTGGTACCGCAGATCAAGACCGTGGTCCCCAGATCCGGTTGCAGCAGGATCAGGGCGGCCACCATGCCCAGCAGCAGACTGCACGGCAAGATGAGATCCCGGGAGTCCCCCTCCTGTTTCGCCTGGATCTGGTAGGCGACGAACGCCACCACCGCCAGCTTGGCCAACTCCGAGGGTTGAATCGATACGCCGCCCACAAAGAGCCAGCGCCGGGTGCTATTGAGCTCGGGCGCGAACAGCACCAGCACCAGCAGGACCAGCACCCCGCCGACCAGTGTGTAGAGCACCCGCGGCCGGTACAGGTGGCGATAGTCCACATGCATGGCGATCCACATCAGCAGCAGACCGAGCAGCGCCGCCAGGCCCTGTTTGACGAGAAAGAGATTGAATCGATGGCCCTGGTCGCGGGCAAAGGCAGCACTGGCTGAGAAGACGGCAGTCAGTCCGATGGCTACCAGCACCAGGATGGTGGTGAAGAGAACCTTGTCGAAGGCGAGCTTCTTAGCCATTCTGCGCCCTCACCAGATCCTGAAAGCGACGACCGCGGTCGGCGAAGTCACGAAATTGGTCGAAGCTGGCGCAAGCCGGGGAGAGCAGGACCGCTTCCCCAGGCAGCGCCGACTCCCTGGCAGCGGCCACCGCCGACCGAAGATCTCCGGCCATGAGCGCTTCGCTCTGCCGGCCGAGCACCGCCTCGATCTCTGCCGCGGCTTCTCCGACGAGGTAGATCCTGCGGACCTTTCGCGCCACGACCTCGGCCAGCTCCGCCGGATCGCCACCCTTGTTGCGTCCCCCGAGGATCAGATGAACCGAGCCGTCCGCGAATCCTTGCAGCGATCTGCGGGTGGCGGCGAAGTTGGTCGCCTTGGAGTCGTCGTACCAGACGACCCCGTCCATCTCGGCGACACGCTCGAGCCGGTGAGGCAGCCCCTGGAAGCGGGCCAGGGTGTCGGGTATCGCCTCCCGGTCCGCCCCTACTGCGAGCGACAGTAGAGCGGCCGCCATGGCGTTCTCCAGATTGTGGGGACCCGGCAAGGCCAGATCGCCGCGCTCGAAGAGCTGCTGGCGCCCACCCTCGGGATCTACCTCGACCACGATGTCGCCATCCAGGTAGCAGCCATCATCGACCCGTCCCCGACTGGAGAAGAACCTGCGCCGAGCCTCGCCCGTCAGCCTCGCCACCCGAGGGTCATCGGCGTTCAGAACCGCTACATCGCCGGCCTGCTGGTTGCGGAACAGGTTGCGCTTGGCGGCGAAGTAGCTCTCCTCGTCGCCGTGCCAATCCAGATGATCCACCGAAAGATTCAGCAGAGCCGCCGCTCGCGGTCGGAAGGAGTCCACCGACTCCAACTGGAAGCTCGACAGCTCGGTGACGAATATGCGACCGGCCGGACCCTCGACCCTGGCGCTCAACGGCACACCGATGTTGCCGCACACCTCCGCCGCCATGCCGGCGGCCTTCAGGACCTCGCCGGTCATCAGGGTCGTGGTGCTCTTGCCATTGCTGCCCGTAATCCCGATGACTTCGCCTGTCAACACCTGAAAGGCCAACTCGACCTCGGCCAGCACCGGCAGACCGGCACCACGCGCCGCTACCACCAACGGCCGGTCCGGAGGCACACCCGGGCTGAGGATCAGGGCATCGATTTCGCTCGCCAGCTCCTGCGGCTCCTGGCCGAGCACCAGCTCGACACCGGGGTCCGTGCCCAGCTCGTCCAGCGCCAGTCGTTCGGCCGGTCTCGCATCGACGCCGACGACCCTCACCCCATGACGCCTGAGAAGTCGGCTAGCCGCCAGGCCGGAATCTCCCAGCCCGTACACCAGGACCTGTCCCCACTGCCGCTCTGTCCAAGGTGTGTTCATCGCAGCTTGAGTGTCCCCAGCCCAATGAGGGCGAACATGATCGACAGAATCCAGAAGCGGACGATGATCTTGGGCTCGGCCCAGCCACTGAGCTCGAAATGGTGATGGAGCGGCGCCATCCGAAAAACCCGCTTGCCGCCCGTCGCCTTGAAGTAGCCGACCTGGATGATCACCGAGAGCGCCTCGATGACGAAGAGACCGCCGACCAGCAGCAATACCACCTCCTGTTTGGACAGGATCGCTACCATGCCGATGGCTCCACCGATGGCCAACGAGCCCACATCTCCCATGAAAACCTCGGCCGGATGGGCGTTGAACCAGAGGAATCCAAGGCTCGCCCCTACCAGGGCACCACAGAAGACCGACACCTCGCCGACCCCTCGGACGTAGGGCACCTGGAGGTAGCCCGCCACCACCGAGTTGCCAGCCACGTAGGTGAAGATGGCGTAGGTGGCGGCAGCCACCAGCGTCGCCCCGATCGCCAGGCCGTCCAAACCATCGGTCAGATTGACCGCATGGGATGAGCCCACCAGCACCATCGCCAGGAACGGCACATAGAGCACTCCCAGCGAGATCACCGCTCGCTTGAAGAACGGAAAGGCCACGGTGGGCTCGAAAGAGTGGCCGTTGGGCAGGGAAAGGAGGATGATCCCTGCCGCAACGGCCACTACAATCGAGAGCAACATCTTGGTGTGAGCGGTGAGCCCCAGGTTCTGGTGGCGCCGGACTTTGAGATAGTCGTCGGCGAAACCGATGGCGCCATAACCCGCGGTGATACCGACCGCCAACCAGACATACGGGTTGGCGAGGTTGGCCCACAGCAGGGTCGGCACGATAACCGCGAACAGTATGAGCAGGCCACCCATGGTCGGAGTACCGGCCTTGACCTGATGGCGATCGGGCCCGACGTCACGGATGTTCTGGCCGATAGAGAGGCGCCGGAGCATGCGAATGAAGGCCGGGCCGAGAAGGAGCGAGAGCAGCAGCGCGGTCACCGCGGCGCTGGCCGTGCGAAAGGTGATGTAGCGGAACACATTGAAGGCCGCGATTTGATCGCTCAACGGGTAGAGGAGGTGATAGAGCATCAGTCGCTCCCCTCTGTGGCTGCCAGAATGGCTTCGACCACCACCTCGAGACCGATCCCTCGGGAGCCCTTGATCAGCAGCACATCTCCAGCTCTCAGGCGCTCGGACAGAATCTCGGCCGCCCGTGTAGCGGACTCCACCCACTCGGTTTCGGCCCCCGCGGCGGCAGCCCCAGCCACCAGCTCTCGGCTCAGCTCTCCGACGCCGACGACGGGTGAGAAGCCCATCGCTGCGGCAGCCTCGCCGGCCTCCCGGTGCAGCTCGGGAGAGGTCTCTCCCAACTCCAGCATGTCGCCCAGCACCGCCCAGTGACGCTCACCCGCAACCTGCCGGGCACTCTCCAATGCTTGCCTGAGGGCCGCGGGATTGGAGTTGTAGCAATCGTCGATGAGCACGGTACCGGGAGCGACCTGGTGGAAGATGCCCCGCATCGGCTGGCCCTCGACCTCGCCCGCCGCGCCGGCGATCTGGCTGATAGAGATTCCCAGGCTGTGGGCGCAGGTCGCCGCGGCGAGGAAGTTCTCGACGTTGTAGAGACCGTGCAGGGGTAGCTCAACCTCCAGCTCCTGGTCTCCGATGCGCAGTCGAAATCGCGATCCGGCACCGGTTGTCAGAGCCTCGATATCGGCGACTCCATAGTTGGCATCACCACGCATGGAGAACCACACCACCGGACTGCCGTGCCTCTCGACGATCCTCACCACCTCGGGGTCGTCGCGGTTGGCTACCACCAATCCATCGCCGGCCAAGCCCTGCAGAAGCTCGGCCTTGGCCTCGGCGATGGCCCGCAGGGTGCCGAAGGACTCCAGATGGGCGGCTCTGACATTGGTGAAGACCGCCACATCGGGACAACCCAGGCGACTGACCTTGCCCAGCTCGCCCGGGGTCGACATCCCCATCTCCGCCACCATCCACTCGGTATCGTCGGGTATGCCGAGCAAGGCCACCGGGAAACCGTAGAGATTGTTCAGGCTCCCCGGGTTACGAGCCACCTTGAATCTGCTTGCCAACAGGGTCGCCAGAATCTCCTTGGTGGTGGTCTTGCCCACCGAGCCGGTCACCGCCACCAGACTTCGAGGGACCCGGGTCCGCACTTCGCGGGTGAGCCGGTGAAGAGCCTCGAAGGTATCTGCGACCTCAATCAGCCCGGCGGTCTCCGGGGCCTCCACCGGCTGGCTGACGATGGCCGCACTGGCACCTCGCTCCAGGGCCTGGACCACAAACCGGTGCCCATCGGTTCGATCGCCGGCCAGGGCGAAGAACAGCTCTCGCCCCTGGACCTGGCGTGAGTCCAGGGCGGCACCCTGCCAGGCTGTCTCGGCGTCTCCCGAGATCAGCCGGCCTCCCATGATGGCCGCGGCTTCAGTCACCTGCCCGTGTACCAAGCTTCTCCTCCAACGCCTGCTCGACCTCCCGTCGATCCGAAAACGACGATCGCTTGTCGCCCAAGATCTGGAACTCCTCGTGCCCCTTGCCCGCGATGAGCACGGCCCATTCGTCGTCCGCCTGGGCGATGGCCCGGCGGATCGCCTCACGACGATCGGGCAGAATCCGGTAGCCCTGATTGCCCGTCCCTTTGATTCCGGCCTCCACAGCGGCGATGATCGCCAACGGATCCTCGCTTCGCGGATTGTCGGTGGTGATGATCGAGAAGTCGGCCAATTCGCCTGCGGTTCGACCCATGAGCTGCCGTTTTCCCGGGTCCCGATCCCCGCCACAGCCGAAGACCAGCAGGATCTTGTGATCCGAGAAAGAGCGCAGCGCCTCCAGCGAGGCTCGCAGAGCCGCATCGGTATGGGCGTAGTCGATGAGAACCGGAAAGCCCTGACCGCACTCCACCGGCTCCAGCCGACCGGTCAGCGGCTGCTGGACGGCGATGCCGGCGGCAACGGCCTCGTGAGGCAGCTCCAGCGCTTCGGCAGCCGCGGCGGCCGCGGCGATATTGCTCAGGTTATAGGTCCCCAGAAGCGGCGATTGAAAGGGCAGCTCACCTCGCGGGGTCACCAGGACTCCGCGGATTCCCTCCGGGCTGAACTCCACATCCCTGCTGAAGACCTCTCCTCCTTCGCCAAAGGTCCTGACCCGGGGCAACTCCTCGGCCAGCCGCCGGCCGAACGGATCGTCCAGGTTTACCACCGCCTGGCCGGTGGGCTTGAGCTGATCGAACAGACGTCGCTTGGCCTGGAAGTAGTCCTCGAAGTCGTGATGAAAATCGAAGTGATCCCGCGTCAGATTGGTGAAGACTCCGAGATCGAAGGTCAATCCCTCCACTCGCCCCAGGGACAGTCCCTGCGAGGAGACCTCGGCACTAACGGCCTTGGCACCGGAGTCGCGCATCTGAGCCAACAGCCTGTAGAGGTGCGAGGCCTCTGGCGTGGTGCGATCGGTTCCGAGGACCTCGCCTCCGTACTGGTGCCCCAAACTACCGACGGTTCCCGTCGGGTATCCCGCTGCTTCGAGGATGCCCACCATCAGGTAGGAGACCGTCGACTTGCCGTTGGTGCCGGTGATCCCAACCATCAGCAGATCCCGGTCGGGGTGGTCGTAGATCCGACCGGACAGCGGTCCGATGAGCCAACGAGGGTCCTCGGCTCGCAGCCAGGTGCTTTCGAAACCCGGCGGCGGTGGGCCGGTGGAGAGAACTCCCACCGCACCACGATCCAGGGCATCGGGAATGAAGGCCCGTCCATCGAAGGTCTTGCCTACCAACGCTACGAACAGATAGCCCTCTTTGACGAAACGTGAGTCCTGACTGATTCCACTGACGATCGGGTCGTTCTCCGACCGCACCTCGATGGGCAAGCCCGCGATGACCTCGGAGAGCTTCATCGGCCCGTTTCACCCCGTCCGGATCCGAGCCAAAGCTGCAGACCGCCGCTCGCCTCGTTCAATGCCGTTCCTGGCTGCGGGAACTGACGACTGACCATGCCGCTGCCGTGCAGGGTGGCAGCGAGTCCCACTTCGGCCGATCGGACCACCGCCTGACGAGCCGTCAGACCGGAGAAGTTGGGCACCTCCCCGACACCCGGCTCCCTCGGCGTCTCGGCCGCAGAGATCCGCCCGTCGAGAGTCTGCGAATCCTCGCGCGACGAGGCCAGACGCTCGCCGGGCCAGGGCCCCGGTTCCTGGTCGTCCGGAGGGATGCCCAGGTAGAGTAGCGACGGTCCGACCACCGCCGAGAACACCGGGGCCGCCACATCTCCGCCGTGATAACCGAGGGCCGGTTCCGGCTCGTCGATGGCGATCATGCCGACAATGACGGGGTCTCGAGCGGGGGCGAAGCCTACGAAACTGGCGACGAACTTGCGCGCCGCATAGCCACCGTTGGGCGAAGCCTTCTGGGCTGTACCGGTCTTCCCCGCGACGCGGAACCCAGGGATCGCCGCCTTCCGGGCCGTGCCATCGGTGATCACCGACTCCAACAGACGCTCCAAGGTCCGGGCGGTACTGGCGCTGATCGGGTTGCCGAGACGCTGCGGCCGTGGGCGGCTCTCCAGTCCCTCACCCGGCCGTCCCACACCCGTGACCACGTACGGGGTCAGCAGGGTACCGCCGTTGGCAACCGCGGCGAAGGCGCTGGCCATCTGCAGAGTGGTGACCGAGAGGTTCTGCCCGAACGAGATATAGGCGGTGGCTCGCTTGGGCCAGCGATTGGCTGGACGCAAGATGCCCGGGCTCTCGCCCGGCAGATCGACACCGGTCGGTCGACCGAAGCCGAAGTCGACGATCTGCTCGTAGAGATCGGGCTTGCCCACCATCAGTCCGGTCTTGATGGCCCCGACATTGCTCGATTTCGCCAGCACCTCTCGGAAGGTGAGATCGCCAAAGGACTTGTGATCGTGGATCCTGACGCCTTGCACGATGATGCTGCCGTGCTCGCAATCGAAGACATCCTCCGGATCCACCAGGTTGCCCTCCAACGCGGCGGCCGCGGTGACCATCTTGAAGGTCGATCCGGGCTCGAAGGCGTCGGCTACCGCCCGGTTGCGCCAGCTTTCGCGCGAGGATCGCGAGAAGTCGTTGGGATCGAACGTCGGCAACGAGGCCATGGCGAGAATGGCCCCGGTGTTGGGATCGAGCAGCACCGCGGTGGCGCTCTTGGCCTGCGTGCGCCGGACCGCTGCCGTCAGCTCGCGTTCCAGCAGGTGCTGGATCCAGCTGTCGATGGTCAGGTGCAGGTCGAGACCGGCCTTGGCCTCGCCGAAAGAGATATCCGGCAGCAGCACGGTGCCGCGGCGAGCATCCCGAAGGACCTGACGCTCCGCAGCCTCACCGGCGATGACCTGATTGTAGGCCTGCTCCAGCCCTTCCAAGCCCTTGTTGTCGCGTCCGGCGAACCCGACGACCTGGGCGGCGAGCTCACGCATCGGGTAGTAGCGCTTGCTCTCCTTGAGGAAGGCCACACCCTCCAGGGCGAGCTGGCGAACCGCGTCAGCCTGGGGCCGATCCAGCTGACGCTCGATCCAGACGAACTCCCGATCGCTCTCGAGGGCTGCGGTGAGCTTGCGGACATCGACATCCAGAACCTTGCCGAGAGCCCGGGCGATACCGGCCGCATCCTCGATCCGCGATGGATCCGCCCAAACCGAGTCCACCTCCACCGACAGCGCCAGCTCTCGACCGCGGGCGTCATAGATCGTCCCCCTCGGGGGCTCCAACACGACCCGCCGGTGGTGCTGGCCCTCGGCTCTCTGACGGTAGATCTCGTGGTCTACGATCTGCAACTGACAGAGGCGCGCCACGATGCCGCCGGCCCACAGCGCCATCACCAGGGAGACCAGGATCAGCCTTCCCTTCACGGCGCCTCCTCGACGAAGACCATGCGATCGAGATCCGCCTCCACCATCCCCAGGCGCCGAGCCGCCTCGCTCTGGATTCTCTCGGGACTCGACAGATAGGCGGCTTCGACCCAGAGCTCACGCTCCCGGCGCTCTTCCGCTTTCAGGGTGCGCTCCAGTCGATTGACCTCGTAGCCGAGATGAACGAGACGTAGATTGAGCCAGACGTAGCCAAGCATGCCGCCGGCGACGGGAACCAGAGCCAGAAACACCGCCGCCAACTCTCGACGGCGGCGGCGATCTCGCTGCCGGACCAGGTAGCTGTTGTCCACCTGTCGCTTGACGACATACTCACCACGCAAGGACTCAGATCCTCCTGGCCGCCCGCAATCTGCCCGACCGGGCGCGTGGATTGAGGGCCACCTCGTCCGCCCCGGGGCGTACGGGACGTTTGGTCAGCACCTCGATGACCTGGGTCTCGGAACGGGGTCTGCCGGTGATCTGGTCGATCTCACCCCGAGCCAGATCTCGCAGCCTGTTCTTGACGATTCGATCCTCGAGGCTGTGGTAGGAGATCACCACCAGCCGACCTTCCCGATCCAGCATGCGAACCGCCTGATCGAGAAAGGTGTCGAGACCGATGAGCTCGCGATTGACCTCGATGCGAATGGCCTGGAAGATCCGCGTCGCCGGATCGATCCGTGCCCTCGGCCGGCCACCGCCGCGGCTGAGAATCCCGGCCACGATGTCCCGCAATTCAGTCGTAGTCTCGATGGGCTTCTGTTGACGCCTCGCCGTCACCGCCCTGGCGATTCGTCGTGCTCGTCGCTCCTCACCGTAGTCTCTGAAGATCTTCTCCAATTGCGCCTCCGCGTACTGGTTGACAACCTCGGCTGCGGTCAACTGCCCTGGTCCCATCCGCATATCCAAAGGGCCCTCGCGACGAAAACTGAAGCCCCGCGAGCCCTGATCAAGCTGCAACGACGAAACACCCAGGTCCGCCAGAATGCCGTCGACGGCTTCAACACGAAGCCCATGCAGCAGCTTGCTCAATTCGGCGAAATCGCCCGGCACCAGACGTACACGCTCGCCAAAGGGAGATAGACGCTCCCTGGCGTGCTCGAGGGCTTCCGGATCCTTGTCAAAACCGATCAACCGGATCCCGGTATTCGCCTCCAGGAGTGCCGAGGCGTGTCCCCCCAAGCCCAGCGTGCAGTCCACGAACAGGCCGCCCCGTTCAGGCGCCAGGAAACCTACGGTCTCCTCGAGCAGAACAGGTATGTGCCGCACGTCCGCCGATTCAATGAACTGCCGTCGAGCGTTCAGAGCCTGAGCACATCAGGCTCAAATGCCCTTCTCGCTCAGATAAGCGAAGTCTTCGTCCGTAAACGGCTCCTGGGAGAAGCGGCTCTCGAGACGCTGGCGATTCCAGATCTCCATATGGTCCAGGCGAGCGCTGACCACCACCTCACCGACCATCTCGGCGCTCTCGCGCAACAGCGGCGGTATGACCACCCGCCCCTGACCGTCCAACTTCCCCTGCTGGCCGTAATAACCCACTCTTTCGAGAAAGCGCTGTTTCGTTCGATCTGTCGACGGCAGGGCGGCGAGACGGTCCTCTATCTCTTCCCAGACCGAAAGCGGATAGAGCAGGACCGAATCCCCGAGTATCGAGGTGATGAAGACCTCCCGGCCGTACCGTTCCTCCAGCTGACGCCGGAACCCGGTGGGGACCTTCAACCGACCTTTGTCGTCGATTTTTGTAGGTGCGCTTCCACGAAACATCAGTCCCGTCCATTTCACGGGTAATTTCGGTGCGCAGTGTAGCACCGGAGTCCACTTTTGTCCATTTTAGTCCACCATCGGGACAACCGTGGATAACCGGCGTTTTCGGCCTATTTCTATGGGATCAGTTGGGGTCTGTGGGCGTCAGTCGACCGGCGGATCGTCGGGATCGTCCTGGGGCTCTGGCTTGCCTACATCGGGCAGCAGATCGAAGGTGGGAGCGGTGGATTCTGCGGCGTCCTGTCCGGTCTCGTCACCGGTCTCCTGTGCCGCGGGCTCGTCTTCGGCAGGCTCTGGGGTAATCAACGGCGCGGTCAAGGCCAATTCCAGATCGTCTGTATCGGAGGTCATCTGCAATGAGGCGCGGAATCCCATGGCATCCGGCGGAGCGTTCACCACCACATAGGCGGCGGTCTCCAGCTCTTCGAGATACTCCTGCATTTCCGAGCTCAGCAATCGCTCGCCTTCCGTGGCCCGGATCTCGCCCTCCACCTCGGCAAAAGCCTTGAGGCGTGCCTCGACGCGCTTCGCCACCAGCAAGACGTGCAGCCCTCCCCGGCCTGACACCGGCTCGCTGACCTGGCCGGCCTGGAGGTCCCAGACCGCTTTTTCCAGCTCCGCGTCCAGGTCGCCCAGCTCCACCCAGCCGAGGTCGACGGCGTTGGTGGTCACCCCCTGCTCTGCATACGGTGCCACGGACTCCGTCAAGTCGGCCCCGCCCTGGATCTGGGAGCGGATCTCCTCGGCGGTCTCGGTCATCTCCTCGGCGGAGAGACCGCTGCTGGAGAGCACCACGACTTCCTGCAGCTGTAGACGTTCGGGCTCGGAGAATTCGTCCAGGTGATTCTGGTAGAACCGTCGCAGGTCCTCTTCCTCGAGACTGATCCGCGGATGGACCTCTTGACCCATGAGCTTCTGCACCAGAAGAGACTGGCTGAGGTTCTCGCGGAACTTCTCGACATTCATTCCCGAGGCAGCCAGAGCCTCCTCGAATTGCTGTTCAGACTCGATACCGTAATTCTGCATGGTGGCGGCCATGGCCCGGTCCAGGTCGGCAGCCTCTACCCGGATACCGAGCTGATCGGCCCGCGACAGCATGAGCAGCTCCTCGAAGATATCGTCCATGGTCGACACACCGACGTTGGCCAGCAGCCGCTGCTGTTGCTGCGGTGCCAGATTCTCGGCGCCCTGGATCAGGCGAATCTTCTCTGCCCGCCGACGCTGATAGTCCCAGGTGGTGGAAATCCTCTCGTTGACCCGCAGAACAATCTCATAGGTGTCCTGCGCCACCAGGACCGGAGGCAGGAGCAAGAAGAAGCCGAGAAAGGCGCTAAGGATTCTCATCGGTCGATCCTGAGCCATACCTGCCAGCATAGTTGAACGGCAGGTTGCGCTCGAAAACTCGCACATTGTAGCGCTCACGCGCTTCCGCCACCAGCTCGCGCAGAATCTCCTCGCGTCGGCGCTCGGCAACCTCCGTCTCGAGTGTCGACATCACCTCGCCGAGCGGCACCACCCCGGCCTCGAGATGGCGAACGACCTGGAAGACATGGAAACCATAGTCCGCCGGCAGGACCGGACTGATCTCCCCTTCCCGCATCGCGAAGAGCACCTCCGCGAAGATCGGCGGCAGACCCTGCCGGGAGAACTCTCCCTCCTCTCCCACGTGGGCAATCGATTGCCCCGCCAGGCCCTCCACCACCTGCCCGTAGGTCATTCCCGCGGACCATAGGTCTCGAATCTTCTCCGCTTCGGCCTGGTCGGTGAACAGCAGCTGTCGGAGATGCACCCTCTCGGGCCGCTCGAACCGATCGACATTCTCCTGGTAGTAGCGGGCGACTGCCTGCTGGTCGGTTTCCAGCCCGACAGTCTCCAGCAACGCCTGGGCCGCCATCCGGCCATCGATGTCGGCGGAGACACCGAGGCGATCGACGGCCAGTCGACTCAACAGCTCCTCGTCGAGAAAGCTGTCGAACAGAGAGCTCAGGACATCGCTGCCCAGGGCACCGGCTCCATCCACTACGTTGCGCAACTGATACTCCTCGAACGAGACGTAGGTCAGAGCCTGATCGCCGATCTGCGCTACCTGATCCGGGGGTGGAACCGAAGGGCCGCATCCCATCACCAGCAGGAGACCGGCCAGCACGCTTCGGCGAGTCACCCTGGACGACCGGCCGAGCGTCTTCAACTCTCCGATCCTTCCGGCATCTGAAGCTGATGCAGGATGTCGCCGGCCTGCTCGCCCACCGGCCGCTCCTTCTGCCGCTGCACGGAGAGTACGCCAGAAGGACTGAAGCTCATTCCCGGCTGCTCCGAGACCAGCCGCACGAGATGATCCACATCAACCCGAGCATCGCGGCGCAAACGGAACTGCAGCTGCGATCCGCTCTGCGAGATGGACTGGACCCGCAGTGCCTCGGCCTGGCGCTTGAGCGCCGCCATACCCAGAAGCTGGTACACCTGGGGTGGCGGTGGTCCGAATCGATCGTGCAGCTCGGCGATCATCTCTTCGTCGCTGGACTCGCCAGCGGCGATGCGGCGGTAGAGCTCCATCCTGAGGTTGGCATTGCTCAGATACTCCTCCGGAATGGCCATCGGCAGAGGCAGATCGATGGCCACCGACGGCGCCTCTTCCACGGTTTCGCCACGCAGCTCCCGCACCGTGTCCTCGAGCATCTTGAGGTAGGTCTCGATACCCACGGCCGCTATGTGTCCACTCTGTTCCGGACCCAGAAGATTCCCTGCACCGCGGATCTCGAGGTCGCGGGCGGCGACCCGAAACCCCGCTCCCAGCTCGGTGAACTCGCGCAGTGCCCGCAGCCTCTGGCTGGCCTCCTCGGACAGCACACGGTCGGTGGGCACCACCAGATAGCAGTAGGCCAGCTGGTTGCTGCGACCGACACGACCCCGCAGCTGATAGAGCTGTGCCAGACCGAACCGCTCCGCCCGATAGACGATGATCGTATTGACGTTCGGGATGTCGATGCCGTTCTCGATGATGGTGGTGGCCAGCAGCAGATCGTATTCCCGGTTCTTGAAGGCGTGCATGCGAGCCGCCAGCTCGTTTTCGTCGAGCTGCCCGTGGCCGATGGTGAGCGACAGGTCGGGCACGATCTCCTCGAGGTACCGAGCGAACTGCTCGATCCCCTCGACCCGGTTGTAGACGAAGAAAATCTGCCCCTGCCGCTCGCGCTCGAAGTCGATGGCCTCGCGAAGCAGCTCGGGGGTCAGCGGCACGATGGCCGTCTCCACCGCCATCCGGTCTCGAGGAGGGGTTTCGATGACCGACAGATCCCGCACCCCGGCCAGCGACATCTGCAGGGTCCTGGGCACCGGTGTGGCCGACATGGCCAGGACGTGCACGTTCTTCTTCAGCTCGCGCAGCCTCTCCTTCTGGGCCACACCGAAGCGCTGCTCTTCGTCGACGATCAACAGACCGAGGTTCGGGATCTTGACGTCGCGGCTCAGCAGTCGATGGGTACCGATGAGAATGTCCACCTTGCCGGCCTCCAGGGCCTGCCGAATCTGACGCACCTCCCGGGCAGAGCGCCGCCTGGACACCATTTCGACACGCACCGGGTGACCGCTGAAGCGCCTCTGGAAGGTCTCCAGGTGCTGGTCGGCGAGAATGGTCGTCGGTGCCAGCAATGCCACCTGATAGCCGCTCTCCACGGCCTTGAAGGCCGCCCGCATGGCGACCTCGGTCTTACCGAATCCGACATCGCCGCAGAGCAGCCGGTCCATGGGGCGTTCGGACTCCAGATCCTCCTTGATGGCCGCGATGGCTGTGAGCTGATCCTCGGTCTCCTCGAAGTCGAAGGCCGCCTCGAATTGAGCCAACAGATCGCTGTCCGGCCCCATCGCCGGCGCCTTGGCCAGCTGCCTCTCGGCGTAGAGCCGCACCAGATCGCTGGCCAGCTTCTGCATGCTGCGCTTGACCCTCTCTTTGGTGCGCACCCAGGAGCTGCCACCCAGCCGGTCCAGCCGCGGCGAGATTCCCTCCATACCGCTGTAGCGCTGGATCTGATCGATGCGGCTCAGAGGCAACAGCAACCGGCGGCCATCCGAGTAGGCCACCTCCATCACCTCGACATCGGTCGGCCCGCCATCGACCCGCAGTGCATCCAGCGAGGGCGGCAGGTCCTCGGCCTTGTCCAATTCACCTCCGACCGAGCGGAGCCCCACGAACTGGCCGATGCCGTGATCGCTGTGGACGATGAAGTCGCCCAGGCGAAGGTCTCGCAGATCGGAGACGAAGGGGCCGAATCGCCGCCGCGCCCTGGGCCGACCTGTGGTGACCCGAGGAAATAGCTGGCGCTCGCCAAACACCACCACGCCGGCGGCCGGCAGGCGGAATCCTCTTCTGAGCTCGCCTTCGACCAACTCGATTCCACCCCTTCCCAGGGGGATCTTCTGTTGTGAGCACCACTGTTCCAGACGGGGCCAGTGTTCCTGCGGGCTGATCATGAGAAGTCGTTCCCGACGCGCCCTGGCGGTCTCGATCTCCCGTGGAAAGCGGGGCAATTGCCCGTGGAAGAGATCGGTCAGGCCGGCTCCGAAGTCGACGCTGGACACCGCGTCCTGGGAGACCAGGTCGACGACCCGGATCTCGGCGTCTCCGAGGACCGACTGCACCTCCTGCCCGGTCCCCTCGAGCCGTTCCGGTGGAACGGTCAGCATGCCGCGGTCGACCTGCGCCTGAAAATCGGTGTCGAGTTGGCGGAGGTGATGGGAGACCTCCTCCTCCAGCCGTTCAGGTGCCACCGCCACCACCAATGCCTCTTCAAGCCAGTCACCTAGAGCCACGGTCTCCTCGGCTAACAGCGGCAGATAGTTCTCCCAGCCCGGGAACCTGCCTCGATGGCGCAACGAATCCAGCGCTTCGGCACCGACGCTGCCCCCCGTCCCCCCCTCACGCAGCAGATGATCCGCCAACCGATGGGCGTCCTCTTCTCCGGCCGGGTAGAGAGAGAGCGGCAGGATCGTCACCTGCCGCAAGGGCTCCAGCGAGCGCTGGTCAATGGGATCGAACTCCCGGATCGACTCCACGGTGTCGCCGAAGAGATCGAGACGCACGGGACTGGCGAGGCCGGGTGTAAAGAGATCGAAGATTCCTCCCCGAACCGCGAACTCGCCGGGCTCGCTCACCAGATCGGTCTGGTGATAACCGAAGCGGGCCAGGTGCTCCACCAGATCTTCCATCGAGACCTCATCGTTCTGTGCGACGACCTGGACGGCCGAACGGAAGGCGTCTGGCTTGGGCAGACGCCGGAACAGGGCACGCGGGGTGCAGACCACGGTCCGCAGAGACCGATTCTGCAACTCGTTCAGCGATACCGAGTCGACCGAACGAACCTGCAGGGAGAGATCGGTCTCCTGATAGGGACTCAGCGACGGCGAGGAGAAGTAGGTCGCCGAGGCTCCGGTGAGCTCGGCCGATTCCACCCAGGCCAGCCCATCCGCCTCGTGCGGAACGACGACCAGCAGGGGCCTGCCGAGCTGGGTCGCCAGGGCTTCACACACCCAGGCCGCCGCCGGCACGGGTAACCGCTCCAGGTTCCATGGACGGTCGGCCAGCGACCGTATCTGTGGGCTGAGCCGCAGGGTCTGCAGAGCATCCTCGATGGGGGCCGAGACCTTCACGACGATGAGTCTACCTTCCCGGTGGACTGGGTTCGGCAGCCCAACCGCTGGTGTTTTCTTGCTTCGTTCGAGTTGGTAGGATGTGCCGGCGTTTCATGCGATATCTACTCTCAGCCGCGCTGGTCGTGATCCTCGCCGGGTTCCTGCTGCCCCATTGGGCCGCCGGAACCGAGACCGACCCCGAGACTACCGAGAGCACCAGCGAAGCGGCCGGCGATCACGCCACGGAAGGGGACGGACACGAGGGCGGCGGACATGCCAGCCCGGTCACACCGGTCCTTCTGGGGCTGGTGATCATCATGGTCGCGGCCAAGATCGGCGGCGAAATCGCCGAACGCGTCAGCCAACCCGCAGTCCTGGGGGAGCTGCTTGCCGGGGTCGTGTTGGGCAATCTCGTGCTGTTGGGCTATCACGGCCTCGACTTCCTGGCCACCAACGAAGGAATCTCCATCATCGCCGAGATCGGTGTGGTGCTCCTCCTGTTCGAGGTCGGTCTGGAGTCGAACGTCAAGGAGATGATGTCGGTGGGGGCGTCGAGCCTGCTGGTCGCCATCCTGGGCGTTGTCGCTCCCTTCTTCCTGGGTTGGGGGGTGTCCGCCTGGATGCTGCCGAACGAGGACATTCTGGTCCATATCTTCATCGGTGCAACGCTCTGTGCCACCAGCGTCGGCATCACCGCCCGGGTGCTGACGGATCTGGGAAAGGTCACCTCCCGCGAAGCGAAGATCATCCTCGGAGCGGCGGTGATCGATGATGTCCTGGGCCTGGTCATCCTGGCTGTGGTCTCCGGGGTGATCAGCGCCGCCAACACCGGGGGTCAGCTGGCCAGCACCGACGTGTTGCTCATCGTCGGCAAGGCAGCCATCTTTCTCATCGCCGCCATCGTCATCGGCTCGTGGCTTTCACCGAGAATGTTCCGGGTCTGCAGCAAACTCCAGATTCGAGGTCTCCTGCTCACCGTTTCGCTGGCTTTCTGTTTCTTCCTGGCCTATCTGGCCAACTCGATTCAATTGGCTCCCATCGTCGGCGCCTTCGCGGCCGGTCTGGTTCTTGACGAGGCCCACTACCGCGGCCATCGTGAGCTCGGCGAGCACGGTCTGGAAGAGCTCATCCATCCCATCGCCGTCTTTCTGGTACCCATCTTCTTTGTGCTCATGGGAATCAGGGTCGATCTGTCGACTTTTGCCCAGCAGGGGGTGCTGGGGTTCGCCGCGGCGCTCTCCATCGCTGCCCTGATCGGCAAGATGATCTGCGCCCTCGGAGTGGTGGAGAAAGGGCTCGACCGGATCTCCGTGGCGGTTGGCATGGTACCCCGCGGCGAGGTGGGCCTGATCTTTGCGGGGATCGGCGCGTCCCTCTATCTGCGCGGACAACCGGTCATCTCGGTACCGGTATTCTCCGCCGTGGTCATCATGGTGATCGTCACGACCCTGATGACGCCACCTGTACTGAAGATCACGCTGGCCCGTGGAGACCGGGTCAAAGCTCGTCGTTCGTCGAACGACCCGGGTCTGTAGCCACTTCCCGGTCCGGCGGCAAGACCACTACCACATCGTCGGGACGCATCATCCGATACTGCTCACGGGCCAGGCGCTCGATCGCCGCCGGGTCGTCTTGCAGGCGGCGGATGCGCCGCGCCAGCTCTTCGTTGCGCTGCTGGGTCGCCTCGATCTTCGACTCCAGAAGCTCCTGTCGGTCGCGGGCAGCCTCGAGATCGCGATAGCTGCCGTAGCTGGCAATCGCCAGCAGCAGCAACAACGCCACCACCACCGCCACCAGGACAGGTGGATAGGTCCGATCCTCGGCTTGCCGCTTCGTCTGACTCAACTCGACCGACGTGGATAGGCGTCGGGCCCCGGGTATTGGGCCACGCCCTCCAGCTCCTCCTCGATCCTCAGTAATCGATTGTACTTCGCCACCCGGTCGCTGCGACACGGTGCGCCGGTCTTGATCTGGCCGGCCCGCGTCGCCACGGCGAGATCGGCGATAGTGGTGTCCTCGGTCTCACCCGAGCGGTGACTGATGACGTTGGTGTAGGCGTGGGTCTTGGCCAGCTCCACCGCCTCGAGGGTCTCGCTGACGGTACCGATCTGGTTGAGCTTGACCAGCAGAGAGTTGGCCACACCGAGACGGATCCCCTCGGCCAGGATCTTCGGATTGGTGACGAACAGATCGTCACCCACCAACTGGACCCGCTTCCCGAGCTCGGCTGTCATGGCACCCCAGCCGTCCCAATCGTCTTCGGCCAGACCGTCCTCGATCGAGACCAGCGGGTAGCTGTCGAGCCACTCCCCGTAGAGCGCGATCAGATCAGCGGCAGCCAGACCCGAGCGGCCCTCTCCCGCCAGCTCGTACTGCACCGATCCACCTTCGCGACCGGCAACCAGCTCGCTGGCTGCCACATCCAGGGCGAGACTGATCTGTTCGCCGGGCTCGTAGCCCGCCTGGGCGATGGCCTCGGTGAGCAGATCGAGGGCTTCTCGATTGCTGTCGAGATTGGGCGCGAACCCCCCCTCATCTCCGACCGCGGTCGCCAGGCCCCGCTTCTTCAGTACCGCCTTCAGGACGTGATAGACCTCGGTGCCGGCCCGCAGCGCCTCGGAGAAGGAGTCGAATCCCATGGGGACCAGCATGAATTCCTGGATGTCCACCGAGTTGTCGGCGTGCGCACCACCATTGAGCACGTTGAGCAGCGGCACGGGCAGGAGCGTCGCCCCGGGACCACCCAGATAAGCGTAGAGGGCCAGACCGCTGGCGTCGGACGCCGCCTTGGCGACCGCCATCGACACACCCAGAATGGCATTGGCACCCAGACGACCCTTGTTGTCGGTGCCGTCGAGCTCCAGCATCACGCGATCGACGAGGGCCTGGTCGCGGGCATCCAGTCCCTCGACCGCTGGTGCGATCTCGTCGTCGATGTGTCCGACGGCTTGGGTAACCCCCTTGCCCCCGAATCGGTCGCCGCCGTCACGTAGCTCCAGGGCCTCACGAACTCCTGTGGAGGCACCGGAGGGAACCGCCGCGCGACCCACCGCCCCACTCTCCAGAAGGCAATCGACCTCCAGCGTCGGGTTGCCCCGTGAATCCAGAATCTCCCTCCCGACAATCTCTTCGATCTCGAACATCGATCTCTCCTCGAACGCCCCGATGGGCGAGAAATGGTCTCTTTCGCCAGGCCGCTCAAGCGTAACGGCATTCGGGTTCTGTCTCAACACCGACCCGGTTCTCGGTCCGCTTGGCAGCGCCACCGAGACAGGATTGACTTCGGACTCGACCCTGTGCCAATATCTTGGCTCTTTGGCGCGGGGTGGAGCAGTCCGGTAGCTCGTTGGGCTCATAACCCAAAGGTCGCAGGTTCAAATCCTGCCCCCGCAACCAAGTCGAATCGAGGAGCCGCGCAACGCGCGGCTCCTTTCCTTTTTGCCAGTCGGTCAGAAGGCTTTCGAACCCGGAATCCGCGCTAAGATGGGTTCAGCATGACCGACACGGCACCCGATCTCCAAGCACCGGTGCTCCTCTTGGCGATGCCCCAGGTCCTGGACCCCTTCTTTCATCGCAGCGTCGTCCTCCTCCTCCACCACACCGACGAGGGGAGTTTCGGGTTCATCGTCAACCGACCCACGGAGCTGCCACTGACCGAGATCCTCGCCGGGATGGAGATCTCCTGGAACGGGGTGGAGGACGCCCTGGCGTTCTTCGGTGGGCCGGTGCAGTCTCAGATGGGAACGGTGATGTTCAGCCTGTCGATGGGGGAACGCTTCGATCTCGACAGTCTCGAGGGGCTCACCGAGGTGGGCCCCGGGATTCTCATCAGTCAGCAATCGGACGACCTCGGCCGCCTGGCTGCCCGACCGCCGCTCTGCCTGCGACTCTTTCTCGGCTACGCCGGCTGGGGCGCCGGTCAACTGGTGGAGGAAATCGTGCGCAACGACTGGTTGACCGCCCCGGTGAGCAATGATCTGTTGTTCTCGGATCAACCCGAGACCGTCTGGGAGGAAGCGCTGCACTCGGTGGGTGTGGATCCGGCGACGCTGCCGGCCTGGACCCCGACCGCCGAAGAAGAGGAGACCAATTGAAAGCCATTATTCAGATCGTGCTCAACGGCCTGGCGGTCGTGCTGGTGGCCCGGCTGGTGCCCGGCATTCACTATGCCGGAGACTGGGTCTATCTGCTGCTGACCGGTATCGTGGTGGGCCTGCTCAATCTGACGGTCAAGCCCCTGGTGACCGTCCTCTCCATCCCCTTCATCTTCGTCACGCTCGGCCTATTCTTCATCGTCATCAATGCCTTCATCCTCTACCTGGCGTCCTGGCTGCTGGATGGCCTGACCATCGACGGCTGTGGTGCGGCGCTGCTCGGCGGTCTGGTCCTGGCCCTGTTCAATTGGGTCATCCGGGCGTTCGGAGAGGAATGACCACCTCTGGCCCCAGAACGGTCGCCCGGCGGCTGACCCCTTCTGCCGCCCGGCGGGAGTCGGGCCGTCGCAAGAGACTGCGCACGGAGACCATCCTCGGCCGTCTCAACGAAGAGTATCCGGATGCCAACTGTGCCCTGATTCACGACAGCCCCTTCCAACTGCTGGTTGCCACCATTCTCTCGGCACAGTGCACCGACAAGCGGGTGAACATGGTGACACCGGCACTCTTCCAGCGCTTCCCCACCCCAGAAGCGATGGCTGCCGCAGATCTGGCAGAGCTCGAGGAGCTCATCCGGACCACCGGCTTCTTTCGCAACAAGGCTCGATCGCTCAAGGGTCTCGGGCAAGCCCTGGTCGCCGAACACGAAGGACAGGTGCCGAGCTCGATGGCCGAGCTCAATCGACTGCCAGGAGTCGGACGCAAGACCGCCAATGTGGTTCTTGGCAACGCCTTCGGCATCGACGAGGGGGTAGTGGTCGACACCCATGTGCAGCGACTGTCGGGTCTGCTGGGACTTTCGGTCCAGAAGACCCCCGAGAAGATCGAGCTCGACCTGATGGATCTGGTTCCCAGAGATCACTGGACGACCTGGTCCCACCTGTTGATCCTGCACGGCCGCGCCGTCTGCAAGGCCCGCCGGCCGCTCTGTGATCAGTGCGCGCTGGTCGAGCTCTGCCCATCGGCCGCTGTCTGAAACCCCGGAGAGATCATGAGTGAAACGAGATTCGCCGTCGTCACGGGTGCCAGCGCCGGTATCGGCGCCGCCACCGCAAGGGCGCTGGCGAAGACCGGTTTTCGGGTGCTGATCGGTGCCCGGCGGGAAGATCGACTCCGCAGCCTCGCGACCGAGATCGATGGGGAGTATCGCCGGCTCGACGTCACCGACCCGGCCAGCGTCACCGAGTTCACATCGGGACTCGATCGTGTCGACGTGCTGATCAACAACGCTGGCGGAGCCTTGGGTCTCGACCTGGTGCAGGACGCCCCGGAGGATCGCTGGCAGGAGATGTGGGAGCTCAACTTCATGAGCACGGTCCGCATGACCAAGGCCCTGCTGCCCGCCCTACGGGCCATCGGCGACGGTCTGATCGTCAACGTCGGCTCCATCGCCGGTTTCGAGACCTATCGCAACGGCGGCGGCTACACTGCGGCCAAGCACGCGGTCAGGGCGCTGACCCGAACCCTCCGTCTCGAGCTGCTGGGAGAGCCGATCCGGGTCAGCGAGATCGCACCGGGACTGGTGGAGACCGAGTTCTCGCTGGTGCGCTTCGATCAGGATGCCGAACGGGCCGAGGCGGTCTACAAAGACATGACACCGTTGACGGGCGATGACATCGCCGCCTGTATCGCCTGGGTTGCCACGCGACCCGCGCACGTCAACATCGACGAAATGGTCATCCGCCCTCGCGACCAGGCGACGGCGACCCTGGTACACCGTGGAGGGAAAGATTGATGGATAGCAAGCGCTTTCACGCCGCCTTCGAGCGACTGCAGACTCTCGACGAGCTCTACATCTACAAGGTTCGGCCACGGTCGGGCGCCCTGCGGCGCCTCAATATCGATCAGCTCGCCGATCAGCATCGGGATCTGGCCGAGTACACCATCGGACTCAAAGAGGTTCTGCACGAGCTCTTCGAGTCCATCGCCACGCCGACCGAGTCCGCCAAGTAGCAGGGGCGGCACCTGGCGGTGCCTGGCCCGCGGGTAGTGGGTAGTGGGTAGTGGGCAATGAGCAGTGGGCAGTGGGATGTGGGATGTGAGGGATCGTAGCGAGCGGTCACCATCGCAGGGTGCCGGGTCTCTGGTCCGTTCGGGTCCTCGTCCTCCGAACGTCTCGAGCCTATCGAGCTGTGACCGTGGGCTCTCGACGAGCACAGGGCGAAGGCCTACGAATGGGAGTCTGATCCGGTGCGACGGAGAGCGCCGGACCCCCAAAACACCATGAGCGCGACCCGTCCCTGACGGGTCCTCCCAACGACCGGCAAAGAGGCCGGCCGCGACACCGCGTCACTGCCCAGTGCTCATTGCCCACTGCTCATTGCTCATTGCCTACTGCTAGGCGCCGATAGGCGCCGGTCACCGCTCCATTGCTCCAAGCCTCCAGGTCTAGGCAGCCGCAGTCTGCCGGCCACGCCTCCAGCAGACGAAAAAAGGGGACCGCTTGCGCGGTCCCCTGAAACTCCGTTGTGGAGTGTACCGAGGTCAGAAGGTCCAGCGGATACCGATTTGCGCTCTCCAGCGCGACCGGGTGTTGCTGATCTCGAACTTCTCATTTTCGTCGGGGTCGGTGATGACGTTGGACAGAGCGTAGATCGGCTTGCCCTCGTCGTTCGTGCCCTCGTAGTTGACCTCGCTGAGGGTGTTGAACTGAGCGTAGCGGACAGTGCCGCTATCCCGGTCGAGGAGGTTGAAGAAGTTGAAGAGATCGAAGGTCAGCTGCAGATGGGTGCGCTTGATCGGCAGATCCTGGGCAATCCGGATGTCGAAGGATTGGAACCAGGGACTGTCGCAAGTGTTGCGCTCGATGATTCCGCCGCGTGCATCGCTCAAGCACTTCTCGCCCGATACGTAGGCATCCCATTCCTCCCAGGTGCCGCGACTGAATTCCACATCCTCGCGGTTGGCCGGCACATACATCAAGTCGTTGCTGTAGAAGTTCTCGGTATTGATGCTCAAGAACGGCTGACGACCGTAAACGTATGAATAGGGCCGGCCCGACTGCAGGTTGTAGAAGCCCGACAGGGTCGTGGGCCAGCGGCTATCCGCGTTGAACCGGTAGGAGAGCGAGAAGTTGAACCGGTGCTCCACCGAGAAGTCGGACCGACTCTCGGGCGGATCGTTGGGATTCAACGCCTCGTTGAACTGCCAGTTGGAGACCGCTCGACTGGAGGTACCGTCGTTGATGACGTTGGAATCGCCGTAGGCGTAGGAGACGTAGCCCCAGACACCGCGGCGATACGGGCGCTCCAGCTTGACCGCGAAGTTGGTCGCATTGCCCTTGTCGGTATTGCCCAACTGATAGGCGCCGGAGAAATCCCGATCGACGGTCGTAAACAGCGGACGGCCATCGAAACCGAGGTTCTCGCCGGTCGGCTCGATGTTGATGTTGCGGAAGGCCACGTCATCGATGGTCTGACCAACCAGGAGCTCAGCGGTACCGATGAGGTTCCACCAGGGCAGCTCCTGATCGTAGGCCAGGTTGACGCGCCACAGGTTGGGCATCTTGAAGCTCGGGTCGATGAAATTGAACTCACCCGAGCTTCCGGTGGCGTCTTCAGGCACCTGCTGACCGAACGGATCCGGATTGAACTCGACACCGAACAGACGGAAGAAAGTCTGCTCGATACCTGTACGGGCATACTGGTTGGAGATCCAGACGTACGGGGTCCGACCGGCAAAGATACCAACACCACCACGCAGCTGCTGCTTCCCGTTGCTGGCGATGTCCCAGTTGAAACCGATACGCGGCTGCCAGAGCTGCTCGCCGTCGGGCATCTCACTGGTGTCGACGCCGTAGATGGCCTGTGCCTCGGGGTTGAAGCTGGGCTTGTCGGGGAAGAAAGGCACATCCACGCGCAGACCGTAGGTCAGCGTCAAGTTGGGCTTGGCCGCCCAGACATCACCGGCATAGAAGCCCCACTGATTGACACCGAACTGCTGAGTCTCGGACTGGCCGGGATTGACAATGGTGTATTCCCATTCCCGGGCCACGCCGGTCTCCAACTGATCGAGATCGCTGAACTCGTAGGAGCCGAAGGCGTTCTGGATGAAGAGATTGTCGAACTCGAAGAACTGGTTCGACGTGCCGAAGGTCATGGTGTGGTTGCCCTTGATCCAGGTGAAGTCGTTGGTCAGCTCGATGATGTCCTGATCCAGGGCGTTGCGGGTCGAGAAGGGCTCGGAGCCGGACTCGAACTCGCCGAAGAATCCGGCAGCGGCGTCCACGTCTTCCAGCTCGACCCAGGGAAAGGTCACCACCGGCGGGCGCCGGTCACGGATCTGCTGGAAGGTGAGCCGAAACTCGTTGAACTTGTTGCTGCCGAAGACGCTGTTCAACTGACCCACCAGGGAGTTGGTCTCACTGCTGAAGTCGTAGGACTCGCTGGGATACTCGTAGGTGAACGAGCTGGGTCGATTGACCACGTTGCCCGCGTCGACGTAGTTCCAACGCAAGGTCAGCTGGTTGCTTTCGTTGACGTTGAAGTCGAAACGTACGAAGGCCTTGTCGGCAGGGATGTCCCGCACCTGCTCGTCGCGGGCGCCGGGGTTGAAATTGTACTGGGCCAGCCAGTTCTCATACCGCGTCGCGGCTGCCGCAACCTCGGGCGCACAGCCACCGTAGCACTGGCCGGAATTACCGCTCAGCGACCAACCGGTGGGCTGTTCCTGGTTCTTGATCTCGGCATTGACGAAGTAGAAGATGCTGTCCTTGCTGATCGGACCACCCAAGCGGAAACCGTAGATATCCTGCGAGAACTCCCCCGGCTCTCCCAGGACCTCGGGCCCATCACCGACCAGGGCCTGGTCGCGAGAGAAGTAGAAGACCGAGCCCTTGTGACGGTTGCTGCCGCTGCGGGTGATGGCGTTGAGCGAGCCGCCCGAGAAGCCACCGTTGCGCACATCGTAGTCGGCCATGACCAGCTGGATCTCTTGGATGGCGTCCAGGCTGATGGGTGTGGTCTCGGCCTGGCCTCCGGGTGTGCCCGAATCCGCCAGACCGAACAGGTCATTGTTGACCGAGCCGTCGATCTGGATGTTGTTGAAGCGACTGTTGCGGCCCGCAAAGCTGATCGCCTGAGCGTCTTCGTTCTCGGCCGACAGGGTGACGAACGGATTCGTCCGCGCGAAGTCGTTGAAGCCACGCTCGATGGTTGGCAGATCTTCGATGGTCTGCACCGCCACGTTGCTGGCGGCACCGGTCCGCGACGGACTGATCAGCGGATTCGACTCACCGACCACCGTCACCGTCTCGGTGACCGTCTCCAGATTCAATTGGTAGGTCAAACGGGTCGCCTCTCCCAGGTTGACGTAGATTTCTGTCGACTGCTGGGGGTGGAACCCTTCCAGGCTGACCGAGACGCCATACGGCCCACCGACACGGACATTGACGATATTGAATCGTCCCTTCGAGTCGGTGACCGTGGCGTAGCGCGTCCCGGTGGGTTGATGGATGGCCTCGATGTTGACGCCCGGCAATACGGCACTGTCCGCGTCGGTCACGACTCCGCTCAACGCACCCGTGGTGGTCTGAGCGAAGGCGATGCCGGTGCAGAGCGCCAGAGCGAGGAATACAGCGGCTCTGGTTGTGAATCTCATGGCAGTCCTCCAAAGAGATGAGAAAGGGGTGAAACATATCTGCACTGGGAAGCCGAGAATTCGGTCTCCAAAGTAGAAACGAATAGCGGGCAGATTAGCGTGTGAGGCTTCGCCCTGGGGTGACAACGGTGTGTCAAGAGGGCCACAGTTCGCTAACTCCGCCAGTCCGGTCGAGGCCTGGTTTTTCCCCTGTAGAGGCAGTCTACAACACCGATTTCCCCTTGGCTACAAGGGGTTGGCCATTCATTTTTTTGGATGAAACGGGTCGGTTTCAATCGACTCCGGTGGAGCCGAACCCGCCCTCGCCACGATCGGTGTCCGCGAGGCTATCTGCTTCTTTCACAACGACTTGCGTCACTGGAGCGAGGACCAGCTGAGCGATGCGATCACCACGACTGACGACGAACTCCTGCTGCCCCAGATTGATCATCAGAACCCTCACTTCGCCCCTATAGTCGCTGTCGATGGTACCCGGGGTATTGAGCAGCGTCACACCGTGCCGAAGCGCCAGGCCGCTGCGTGGCCGAACCTGTCCTTCCCAGCCCCGCGGGATCTCCACCAGCAGACCGGTGGGGACCAGCACGCGGGCTCCCGGTGGCACCAGGAGATCCGCCTGGTTGGCGGCACGCAGGTCGAGACCGGCGCTGTCCGGCGAGGCGTACTCCGGCATGGGCAGGCCCTCAGCATGGCCCAAACGGACGACCGGTACGACGATGGGATCAGTCGCCGCCACTGCGGTTGGACCTCCGCCTGCGATTCGACCTGGCCGGACCCTCCCCGGCCTGGGCCGGCGTGTTGCCGCCTGCGGGGCTCAGTCCCGGTCGAAACGGGCGACCAACCCAGCGGGCATTGGCCCGCACCGGGCTCAGCGAATCCGGGACGAGATTGGCCACCGGCACCAGATCGGCGGTGAAGCGCCACTCGCTGTGGGTGGAGCCGCCGAAGAAGCTCTTCAAAGCCTCCTCGTCGCTACGGCTGTGAACCCCGATGATCGGCGTCCGACCCACGGCCGACCGGCGACGTTGGTTACGCTCTCCTCCGAGCTGGCGTGGGCCCGAACCGCCGAAGCTCTGCGGCTGCTGCTCCGGGGCCACCCCCTGGCCGCGCCGCCGCTGTCGACCCTGTCTCTGATTCGGGTTGGTCTGGGCGTAGATCAGCCCCCACTCGCCGGACTCGGTCATGGGGTCGGTCCACAGCTGTCGGATCGCCCGCGGCCTGACGGTGATCAGCTCCTCGAGTCGCAGGGGATACCGCCCGTTGCGCAGCTGGAAGATACGAATCGCTTCCGCGTACTGCATCCCCCGGAAGATCAACTCCTCCTCCTTCTCCCTCTGGATCATCTTGCTCCAGATCGGCATGGCGGCCGAAATCACCACCGCCATGACGGTGAAGACGATGATCATCCCCACCAGGGTAAAACCGTTCCGACCGCCTCGATCTGGCACTACCATTCGTTGTAGGGGCCTCCCGAAAGGCTCAACAACTCGGATCCCGAGTGGACGTCGATGATTCCCGGTTGTTGATCCTCCGGATAATCGGTCTCCGCTGGTGGTTCTTCCAGATCGAACTCCTCATAGACCACCAGCCAGGTCTCGGTGCTCTTGGTGATGGGGTCGCGGGGTATCGTCCGCAGATACCCCTCTTCTACCAGGGCATTCAGCGTCGGGGGATAGTGCCCCTTGTCGCCATGGAACTGATCGATGACGTCCCGAAAGATCCGCAGGTCGGACTTCAGGACCGACTCGGCCGCACGGCGGGGAACATCCTTGAGGGCTGGCAGGGCGATGGTGGCCAGAATGCCGACCACCGCGATGACGATGATCAGCTCCATGAGGGTAAAGCCGGTCCTGGTCTTCGACACTCTCATCACCACTCCCTGTACGGCACCTTGTTCAGACCGACGCCCTCACTCAACGAGAAGACGTCGAAAACGTTCTCGCCCCCCCAGGAGTCGGAATCGAAATCGTCCTGATAGCTGCGCAGGCCCCACTCGTACTCTCCCGTCATGGGGTCTCGGGGAATGCGACGCAGAAAGCGGATCTGTTTGTCGATCTGACCGACGATATCCACGCCCTCCACCAGCACTTCGAGCTCACTCGGATAGCCGTCGGTACCCAGGTCGACCGGAATCAGACCGGCGTCGCTGTACCGTTTGAATTCGTCGACGGCGTTCCGCATGGTCCGCAGCGCCTGCCGGAGCTCCATCTCTTTGGCCCGACGTACGGTGTATTTGGATGCCGGCAGGGCTACCGCTGCCAGGGTCACCAGGAGAGTCGTCACCAGCACCAGCTCCACCATCGTGTAGCCGACGGGGCGACGAAGGCGATGCCTGAGACCGGCCATGGCGAGAGACCTCGGACTACCCGAGGCGAGGTGGGTCGTCAAGATCGGGCGGAGTGGAGGGTTCGCCACCACCCGGTGGTGCCGGGTTGGCGCCCGCCGGACCGATCTGGATCGCCGTCTTCTTGCGCCGCACAGGCTTCAGCGGTGCCAATTTGCGATCCAGGGCTTTGCCCTTTTCGAACTTGATGGCAGACCGCCCCTCGGCCAGAGCCCGGAAGCGGACAAAGGCCAGATTGCCCCTTCCCTGCACCCCGGGACGATTGCCCAGACGACTGGCGCCGATGACGATTCTGCCCGGCTCGGAGTACTCGGCCAGGAACTGGCTCTCCTTCTTCGAGCCGATGAAGTCTCCCGACCAGACGTCGAGGACCTGGAGAAGCTGGTCGTCGTAGACCAGGGTGATCGGCAGATGCGACACCTGCTGCAGCGCATCGATCTCGATCGCCATGTCGAATCGATCGCCGACACCGACGTTCCTGCTGGCCGGCGCCAGGCGGATGACCACCGCCGGCTTGTCGGTGTCCGCTGCCAGTCGCAACGCCTGGTGTTGACCGGGCCTGTACACGGCCGGGGTGAAGCGCCGTGAGGACTGCCGATCCCAGGAGACCCGCTCCGGTTGCCCATCTTCCTCCGCCTCGTCGGCGGGTCCGGAGTCGAAGCCGTCATCCGGCTCGCTCTGGAAGAAGTCCTCGGGGGCTCCTGGTGTGCCCAGATCGCGACCCGGTTGATCGTCCCCTTCGACGTTCTCGGCATTCTCCCCTTCCTGCAGACCCCGGGGCAGGTTCTGGATACGTCGACGAATCATCTCGCGGATCCGCTCTGCATCCTCGTCCTCGCCCTCATCGAACGGTCCCTCGACGTCCGACTCCACCCTGGGGCTACCGCCGCGGAAGGTGATGTTGGCCTCGGTACCGACCCAGATGGGGAGCAGATCCTCCTCGTCGATGTTGGGGGTCCGGATGATGTGGGGGGTCATCGTCAGGATGAGATCGGTGCGATCCAGATCGGTCTTCTTGTTGGTGAAGAGCCGGCCGATGACGGGGATATCCATCAGCCCGGGAATCCCGGTGTCGGTTGTGGTCTCATCGGTGCGGATCAGCCCGGCCAGGAAATTGGTCTCGCCGTCCTTCAGCCGAATGTTGGATTCGATCCGCCGGGTGGCGATGATCGGCTGTTGGCCAGCGGCGTCGCTGACGAACCCGGTGATGGCACTGACTTCCACCTTGAGCTTGAGAGTGATCTCCTTGTTGTGATGGATCCGCGGCTCGATATCCAGCCGGATGCCCACGTCCTGGTACTGGAACGAGGTGATGGGCACGATATTGCCGCCGATGGTGTTGGCGCTGTTGAAGGTGGTCACTGGAATGGGCACCTGATCACCAATGTGGAGCAGGGCCTTCTCGCCATCGCTGATCCGCACTTGCGGACTGGCCAGCAACTGGGCCTCGGTCCGCTGCTTCATGAAGTTGTAGGTGAAGCTCGGGATGGTCACCAACCAGTCACCCTGGTTGATGAACTCGAGATCGGAGACGCGGTAACCACCGGTATCGCCCACCTGTAGTGAGGGATCGAGGAATTGGGTGATCGAGTAGTCGCTCAACATGATGCCCAGCTCCTGCAGTTTCTTGGTGTCGATCTCCAGCAGCTCTACGTCGACCACCACCTCGCCGCGAGACTTGTCGTTGGTGCCGATGATGGTCTCGGCTACCTTGACCTTGTCGGCGCTGTCGCGCAGCACGATGGCGTTGAGCTGATCGTTGGCGGCGACATTCTTGGCCCCAACCAGGCTGCGCAGCATGGTCATGACCTCCTTCGGCTCAGCGTTGGAGAGGAAGAAGGTTTGGATTACCAGGTCCTCATAGGCTCGACGATTCTGGGGAGTGTCCTCCACCACGATGATGGTGTGCTCGTCCAGCACCTTGTAGAAGTGCTTGGTCGTTCGCATCAGAATCTCGAGGGCGTCCTGGGCGTTCACTGATTCAAGCTCGATAGCCACATCCTGATCGCGCAGCTTGGGGTCGAAGAGAACATTGATGCCAAACGCCTTGCCCAGGGCCAGGTAGATATCCTGGACCGACACCGGTCGCGGAAAGCTCAGCGAGATGGGCTCGTCGGATCGCGGATCCAGCACCGGCGGTTGAGCACGCGCCCCCTTGGTGCGAGCCTTCATCTCGGCCAGAGTCTGGTTGGGATCATCTCCCCTCTCGGCGACGGCGATGTCCTCCATCAGCTTTTCGAGCTCGACCCGAGCGTATTGGTTGGTGGGATCCAGCTGCACCGCCTGTCGATACTCCTCCAGGGCTCGATCCATCGCCCCGGCCTCGTGCAGCTGCTTGCCACGCTCGAAGTGCATCTGCGAGGCCTTGAGCTTGGCCCTCATCAGACCCGTCTTGTAGGAGACGTTGTTGGGATGGTCGTCGACCAGTTCGAGGTACTGCAGTACCGCCTGATCCCAGTCGCCTTCCTGCTCGGCGACCTCGGCCTGCCGGGCGTTGTTGTAACCCGAGCAGCCCAGTACGATCAGGACCAGAATCAAGCTGAACCAGCGGAGTCGGTGCTTAGGCATCGCCCGCATCTTATCCTCCAATCTCCAATCGCTTGGCCGGTGCGTCGGGAAACCCGACAAATCCCAGGTCCGCCGACTCCAGACCGATCTTCACCACAACGAACTTTTCCTTCAAGACCTTCCCTTCGGGAACGTTGAAGATTTCGTTGCCGTCGGTAAAGACCGCCAGCCGCATGCGGCCGCTGCCAAAGCTTCCCAGATAGACCACGTCGACCGCGGGAGGCGTGGGCGCTGGTGGCCTGGCAGGTGTCTGCACCTGTGTCTGCTGTCGCTGCCGTGCTTCTTCGATTCGCCGGCGGAGGTCCTCCTGGGAGGGCTCGGGGCGCCTCTGCGGTGGCGCCTCCTGGCGAATCTGAAACGGGTCTCGACTGGCATTCAAATCGTCCGCGTCGACCTCGAGAGCGCTCAATCGAAGCTCCTCTACCTGGGGCAGGCTGTTCTGCCAATCCGTTCTGTCGAGATCGGGTCCACCAGCGGCTCTCCGGGCGCTCGAGCTGTCGGGGCTCAACAGCGGCGCCAGTTGTCGTCCGGCCACCAGCAGAAGAGCCAGCACCAGAACGCCCAGCAGAAGCTGCTGTCTGCGCTGCTTGCTCACTCCTCAGGCCTCCCCGCTCTCAGCGGCGTTCAAGAACAACGTCGAGACGCCCAAGCGGACTTTGATCTTCTCTTCGGCTCCACCACTGTCGCTGACCCCGATCTCCTCGACGATGAGGAATTGCTCGGAGCGCTCGACAGAGTGGATGAACCGACGAATCTGCTGGTAGCTGCCGTCGACCGAAAAGACCAGGGTCCGACGGACCAGCTCGAAATCTTCCAGGGCTTCGTCCGGGTAGCGAAATCCCGAGGTGTTGACCCCGGCCGATCGGGCCATCCTCTTGACCTCGGCGATCACCTGGGTCAAACGGTCCGCCTCCGACGACAACCATCGTCCGTAGAACTCTTCGACCCGGTAGCGGTTGATCTCCGCCCGACCCCGAATCTCTTCCAGCGCCTGGCTGTGAGCCTCGAGATCGGCCAGCTCGGCGCTCAAGCGCTCGACTCGGGACGACCGCATCTGGGTCTGTCCCGCCAACAGAAAGCGATAGGTGGACAGCACCGCCAGATTCGCGATCAGCAGCAGCAGGCCCGGGAGCCACAGCTTGAGCATCCGTCGCCAGATTACGGCTGAGCCGATCACCCGTCACCCCCGGCGGTCTCGGTACCCAACACCACCGCTGCCGCCGCCTCACCCTCGATCAAGGTAACCGTGCCGGAGGGACGGACCGTAGGCAGATACAGCACGTTCAAGGTGAACTCCACGCGGCCGTCGTCGCGTTGGTTCTCGCCCTTGAGATTCGGCAGGGTGAAGCTCTCGTGTTCAAAGAGGCTATCCACCAACTGCAGAACCTCTTCGCCGGTGCGAGCCTGTCCCTTCATATCGATGGAGACCAGATCCTTGAGCCGCTCGTCACCGGGACGCCCACCCCGTCGGCCTTCGGTGAGGATCTTCGGCGACACCCGCTGCAGCTGCATGTTGGCGGGCAAGACCTCCTCCAAGCGATCGAACAGCTGACTCCAGGAGAAGGTCCGGCGAGCGATCTGTCCGTTGAGGAAGACGACCTTGGCGTTCTGCTGACGGAGATCCAGATCGGCGAGCCGTTCCTGTCCCTGCCGCACGACCTCCTCTTCCTCTTGGATCCGCTCCTCCAGATCACGCAGCGCCTGTCGCTGCTCGTACTGGGCCGAGAGATGGCGCTGATAAAGAAAGATGTTGACCGCCATCAGGGTCAGGGCCAGGACCCAGATCAGCGTCGTCGTCCGTTTCACCGGACGCTCGTTGGCAAAAGGACGCGCTGCCAGATTCGGGCCCATGGAGCTCACGCCACCTCCTGACGGGCGGCGCCCAGCAGCGTAGCCATCTCCCACAGCGGGACCTGTGGCCCGGCCATGGCCAGCGGCAGATTCTCGATTTTGAGAGCGTGGGCCTGAACACCGAAACCCCTACCGAGCCACTCCAGCCAACGCGCCTCGATCTCCTCGGGACCGACCAGCAACAGACGGCCGATCTCGGCCCCCGGGAACTGATCCTGCAAATACATTCTGGTCAGCTTCAGATCTCGGTCCACCAGCTGCTCAAGTGGATCGTCACCGGCCATCTGCGGCAGCGCCTTGAAGCGGTGCAGGACGGGCTCGCCGTGCAGCACGAAGGTCAGACTGTAGCCTCGCGGCGTGACAAAGGCCATGGCCCCGAGCTCGACACCGTTCAGCAGATCCCGTAGCGAGGCGAGAAGGGTGAGGCTCTCACTCGAGATATAGCCGAGATGAATGCCCCGATCTTCGAAGGCTCCCTCCAGTTGGCGTAGCAGGCTCTCCAGACCAAACCCCAGCAACACCCTGCCGCTCGAGCCGGATCTGCCCCTGGTGGCAGTGACGGTGCCTCGCACCCGCAGCTCCTCGACCCGAAACGGCACGGTCCGCTGCAGCTTCCATTTCAGTACCTCTTCTCGTGCCTCGCCTTTGCGGGGCAGATCATCGCTCTCCACCAGGGCGATCCGCAACCAGGGGTCGGGCAGAATCAGTGAGGCTTCCTCGACCTCGAGGGTGAGGGCTTGCTGAAGCTCCGCCAGCGCCGACCGAAAGCGTTCGGGATCGTGGATCGGACCCCCGACCGGACCGGCGGCGAAAAGATCCGCATCGAGATCCACCGAGTGATAGTCGACGAGCTCGTAGCCGAGGCTGCCGTTGGCGAATCTGGCATAGCGCAGCCGCCGCTCTTCCACGGAGAACACCTCGGGAGGCACCGGCATCGGCTCAAGACCGAAGAACCGCTTAGTCCACAAAGGTAACCTTATTGATCTCACGAAGAGTGGTCACTCCTTGAAAGGCCCGCTCCAGTGCGGACTCCCGCAGAAAGATCATGCCTTCCTCTTTGGCCGCCCTCTTGATCTCGGAGGCCGGACGTCGATCGAGGATCAGCTCGCGGATCCGATCGGAGAGATCGAGCAGCTCGGAAATGGCCGAGCGCCCCATGAAGCCGCTACCGCTGCACTCCAGACAACCGCGTCCTTCGTAGAACGGGTGGTTGCCATAGACATCGGGATCGAGTCCGCTCTCGATCAACAGATCTCGCGAAACCTCGGCCGGGCGCCGGCAGTTGGTACAGATCCGCCGGACCAGCCGCTGCGCCAGGACACAGTTGAGCGCCGAGACAAAGTTATAGAGATCCACATTCATGTTGAGAAAGCGACCGAGAACATCCACCACGTTGTTGGCATGTACGGTGGTGAAGACCAGATGGCCGGTAAGTGCCGACTGCACCGCGATCTGGGCGGTCTCCACATCACGGATCTCACCGACCATGATCTTGTCGGGATCGTGTCGCAGGATCGATCGTAGTCCCCGGGCGAAGGTGAGACCCTTCTTCTCGTTGACCGGGATCTGCGTGATTCCGCGCAGCTGGTACTCCACCGGATCCTCGATGGTGACGATCTTGTCCTCCGAAGATTGGATCTCCGACAGACAGGCGTAGAGAGTGGTGGTCTTACCCGAGCCGGTCGGGCCGGTAACCAGGACCATGCCATACGGCTCACGGATGAACTTGCGAATCTTGCTGATAGTGCCGTCGTCCATCCCCAGAATGTCCAGACGCAGATTCTTGAACTCCTTGCTCATGGACTCCTTGTCGAGGATGCGAATGACTGCGTCCTCGCCATGCACCGACGGCATGATGGAGACACGGAAGTCGATGTTGCGACCCTCGAAGCGGAGCTTGAACCGGCCGTCCTGGGGAATCCGCTTTTCGGCGATATCGAGCTCCGACATCACCTTGATTCGACTGATGATGGTCTGGTGGTGGCGCTTGTCGATGGGCTCCATTGCCTGGTAGAGCACTCCATCGATCCGGTACTTCATGATGACTTCCGATTCCCGGGTCTCGATGTGGATATCACTGGCCCGCCGCTGGATGGCGTTGAAGATGGCCGAGTCGACCAGCTTGATGATCGGACTGCTGTCGGCCGTGATGCGGTCGAGAGAAAGGATCTCTTCGCCCTCGGCGTCTTCCTGGACCAACTGCAGTCGGAAGTCCTCGGTGGCCTCGTCCAGTACCCGCTGGGCGCTTTCCGACTTCTGCAGAATCTCCTCGATTGCCGAACGGGGTCCGACCCGTACCTCCAGGGGCTGGTTGAGTAACAACTCCAACTCGTCCAGCTTGGTGACATCGCTGGGATCGGCCATCACCACGGCCAGACGCCCCGCGAGCTGCCGATATGGGATGAACGAGTAGCGCAACATCAGATCGAACGGAATGGAGCGCAAGAGATCGTTGTCGATGCGGAATCGCGTCATATCGACAGCTTCCAATCCGAGACGCTCGGCCAACAGCTTCGCCTCCCGCTCTTCGAGCTGCTGCCGGGCGGCCAGCTCGCCGGCGCCATCGACCATGGACAGGGTTTCGTTGGAAATATCGCCGCTCATGATTGGACCGATCCGAGAAGACTGAACAGGGGAAGATACACGGAAATCAGCAGGGTGGCGATGATGATACCCATCAGCACCAGCATCACAGGCTCGAGCAGGCTCAACACCCTCTGCAACCGGGTGTCCACCTCTTCATCGAGAAAATCCGACACGTCCGACAGCATGGAGTCGAGGGAACCAGTGGCCTCCCCGACCTCCACCATGTCCACCAGGATCTCGGGCGCCGCCCCGGTCTGCTCCAGCGTGTCGGCCAGTGCTTTGCCCTCACGCACCGACTCGATGGTCGGATGCAGCTGACTCCGCAGATGCAGATTGCTCACCGCGTTGACCGATACCTCCATCGAGCTGACCAGCGGAATTCCACCTGCCAGAAGAGTCGCCAGAGATCGGCAGAACTCGGACAGGGCGAGGCGATGGAAGAGGTCGCCGAGAAACGGGATCTGCAGAGCAAGCTTCGAGAGCCTCAATCGTCCGGTCTCGGAACGAGAATACTGGAGGAAGGCGAGGGTGCCGACGACCAGGACCACGGTGATGATCAGCACATGTTCCTTGACGAAGATCGAGATTCCCATGGTGACCCTGGTAACCAGCGGCAGCTCCACATTCAGGGTCCTGAAGAAACCGGTGAAGTTGGGCAACACGTAGACCGTCATCACGGCGATGAGACAGAGCGACAGCCCTACCAGGGCCGCCGGGTAGACCAGGGCGGAGGTCACCCGCTTGCGAGTCTCCAGAACCAGCTTCAGGTGCCGCACGAAACGGCGGATGACCTGTTCCATCTCGCCGCTGCGTTCGCCCGCCTTGAGGGTGGCGGAATAGAGACTCGGAAAGCGATCACCATAGGCGGCGATGGCGGCGGAGAGATCCTCACCGCTCCTGACCTGATCGCGAACCTGGGTCAGGATCTGCTTGAAAACGGGGTTGCGCTGGCGGCTGAGCATCAGCTCCAACGCCTGCAGCATGGGTAGACCCGACCTCAGCAGCGCCGCCAGCTCCTGGTTGAAGATCAACAGATCCCGCGGACTGATCTTCTGATTACGGGAGCTCAGGCTGGGTAGCTGCAAACGACCCAGCCAACCACGGCGACGGATCTCGAACAGGTGGTAGCCCTGGTTGGTGAGATCCTGTTTGAGGGCCGCCTCGTCGCTGGCCTCCATCACCTCTTCGATGACCTGGCCGGCAGGGGTTCCCAGTTTACAGACGAATTGCATTCGACTCTCTACTCTCCAACTTCCTCAATGGTTGCGGTCTCGATCTGTGGTCCAGGTCACTCGCAGCCACAACTGCTCTGCCGATCGGCCGGACGCCGGGACACCCAGCAACAACGGTACATTCGGGCGCGGCTGGAGATCGGCTCTGAACAACAGAACCTCTCCCTGTTCGTTGGTGCGGGAGAGACGGAGATCAAAACCCTCGGCGTTCGATATCGACGGGCCGCCGAGGCTCCGCAATTGAATTCGATACTCCTGTCCCAGGTCGCCCACCGCTGACTCGCCAGGCTGGGTGGTCAAACGGATCCGACCGATGCGCTCGAAGTGCGAGGTCCCGGCCAGTTCGACCAACCGTGGTGACCGGGCCAATTCCACGTGCCACTCCACCGGTGACGAGACCGACGTCTGGGGGATCCTCACCAGGCCGGAGCCGACTCCGACGGCACCGGCGAACGGGACCTCTTGCGGACCCGACGAGCTCTGTGGAATCAGGAGCACCGCCACCACCAGCAGGGCCGCAAACGACACGGCGGCCAGACTCCACCGGTTCCGCCGTGACCACGAGGCCTCGAGGGCTCGAACCCGGCGCAGCGTCTGGACGGAGCGACGGATCTCCTCCACCTCCCGCTCCTCGACCCTCTCCGCTGGCAGCAGCGAGAACACCAGTGTCGGATCGGACTCCGCCGCCATCTGCCGACAGGACGGACAGACCTGCAGATGAGCCAAGAAGTCCCGCTTCCGAGCGCCATCCATCTCGTCGACGCTCTCCACCGACAAGAGTTCCTGCCACCGGTGACAGCTCATGATTGCGACCCCCTGGGATCCTGCGGATGCGATTCTCGCCGGGCGTACTCCGGGTATTGCCTGGCCAGCTCCTGACGGAGACGCTTGCGAGCGGCGAACAGATGATTTCGCACCGTCGAGGCTTTGCAGCCCAGGATCTGACCCACCTCCTCGGAAGCCATCTGTTCGACTCCGGCCAGGAGAAAGACCAAACGCTGCTTCTCCGAGAGTCCAGTCGAGAGTCGATCGAGGATCTCGGCCACCTCCCGGTCCTCGAGATCCACCACCGCCCGGCTGCGCGTCCCCTTGAGGCTTCTCAGATGGCTCCCCAATGGCCGCAGAGCCTGTTCGCGAGTCCGCCGCCAGCGGACCTGATCGATGGCCAGATTCACCGCGATCCGGAAGATCCATGTGTTCGGACTCCAACGCGAATCGAAATCCGCCCGCCGCTCCCAGACACGCAGGAATACCACCTGGACGATGTCTCGCGCCTCTTCCCGGTCCCGGATGATTCGGGTCACCGTCTGCAGCAGAGGCCCGGCCTTGCGCCGGATGAGCTCGTCGAAGGCCCTCTCATCTCCAGCCTGGACAGCTTGCATGACCTCGGAATCGGAGCTGGCAGCCCATTTCTCCTGCAGTCGGCGCGAAGAGTGAATCAGAAAAGGCATGGTTGTTCCGTACTCGAGCAGGGTCGATCAGCGATTTTTACGTCTGGCGACCCCAGGTCGTCTACTTCCGGTGACAGGTCGAGATCGACAGCCGCACCGATCGTAACCGTGGCTACTCGAGCAGCCCGTACGCGGAGCAGTCTGGAAAGATAGAATGCACGGGCGTCGGGGAAGATCCCACCCGCAGGCTCACAACGGGCCACCGCCTGTAACCAAAGGGATTATACGGGACAGGCCTGCTGTTCCTTTGTTGCATATTCCATGTGGTTCCTCTACCAGATTGCCACGATCCTGGCGCTGTTGGTAGCCGGTCCGTTTCTGCTCGCCAGCAGGGGTAGTCACTATCTCGCCAGCCTGCCAGGCCGTCTGGGTCGTTACACCGGCGCGATCCCCGAGGATCCGCTCTGGATTCATGCCGTATCGGTCGGCGAAGTCGGCGTGGCCCACACGCTGGCGAAGGCACTGCCGGCGGACATGCCTATCCTTATCACCACCGTCACTCCGACCGGTCAGGCACTGGCCCAGCGCCTCTTCGCCGACCGCGGAACCGTGGCCTATCTCCCCTTCGATCTCGGGCCTCTGGTCGAGAAGTTCCTGAACCGGTACAGGCCTCGCGCCCTGGTCATGGTCGAAGGTGATCTCTGGCCACTGCTGCTGGCCAGGAGCAAGGCTCGTCACCTGCCCATTGCCGTGGTCAATGGGCGAGTCAGCGACCGCGGCTACCGCAGGATGAGCAGGTTGAAACGGCTCCTCGGACCGCTCTTTCGTCCGGTGGATCGGTTCGGGATGCAGAGCGAGATGGATCGACGGCGCCTGGAGGAGCTGGGAGTCGCCACCGATCGCCTCGAAGTCACCGGCAATCTCAAGTTCGAGACCCCTACACCTCACGCCAATCCCGACCTGATCGCGGCGGTCGGTGAGGTGGCAGGTGACAGGCCGATCCTGGTGGCCGGATCGACGATGCAGGGAGAGGAGGAGCAGGTGCTGGCCGCATTGGAGAGGATCGGCGGTGGCGGCCGCGCTCTTCTCATTTTGGCGCCCCGGCATCCCGAGCGTTGGAACGAGGTAGCCGAGAAGGTGAAGGCGACCGGGTTCGAACTGCTCAGGCGTACCGATCTGGAGACCACCCCCACCTTCTGCGACGTGCTACTTCTCGACAGTCTGGGTGAGTTGGCAGCGCTCTACGGGGCGGGTCTCGGCAGCTTCATCGGCGGCACCCTGGTGCCTACCGGAGGTCACAATCCCCTGGAGGCGGCGCTCCACGCAGTCGCTGTCAGCGCCGGGCCTTCGATGGAGAACTTTCGCGATATCGCTCTCGAGTTCGATCGACACCAGGCCTGGGCCAGGGCTGGCGATGCCCAGGACTTGGCACGAATCTGGGACGCCTGGATCTCTGAACCGGCCGCGGCGATGGAGCTGGGCCGTCGAGGTCGTGAAGTTGTCACCGCCAATCAGGGCAGCCTCGCCGCCACCATGACCATGCTGATGCCGCTCATCCGGTCCCCATCGGCTGCACCACGCGGAGCTGGAGATTCCCCGTCGTGAGCTCGGAATTCACGCCTCCAGCGCCTCCTCGATCGCCCTGGCAGCGACTGTATGGCGCCGCCCACAGCCTGCGCTGGCACTGGTACCTGCGACGGGCACAGAAGCTGCCGCGACCCGTGGTGAGTGTGGGCAGTCTCCATTGGGGCGGAGCCGGAAAGACGCCGCTGGTGGCTGCCATCGCCAGGCGACTTCTCGAGCGCGGCCTGCGGCCCGCCATCTTGTCACGGGGGTACGGTCGTCAGGACAAGGGCGTCCATGTGGTGAGCACAGGTGAGGGTCCGCTGCTCGGACCGCTGGTCGCCGGAGACGAGCCTGTGCTTCTGGCAGGGGATCTTCCCGGAACCTCCGTGGTCGTCGGTCGCGACCGCTACGAGGCCGGCAGACATGCTCTGGAACGCATCGATCCACAGCCCCAGGTCTTTCTTCTGGATGACGGCTTCTCCCATCTGCGGCTCTTTCGGGATATCGACCTCGTGGTGTTTCCGTCCAAGGACCCGCTGGCCGGCGGCAGACTGCCCCCCGGAGGTCGATTGCGGGAGCCTTTGGCTTCTTTGGATCGGGCCGATGCCGCTCTGTTCATGGGAGCCGACGCTGAGGCCACCCAGACGCTCGAGGAGGCCCTAAGGCCCTTCGGCTTCCAGGGGCCGTCGTTCTCGTGTGGAATCGAAACCCTGACAGCACGCCAGGTCACTGGCGACGAGCTCCCCACAGACGCGCCAGTGCTGCTGGTGGCCGCCATTGCCCGGCCTCAGCGATTTGTCGAAGCCGTCGAGCATGCAGGCTTCAGGATATCGGAGGCACTGGTCTTTCCCGACCATCACAAGTATCCTGAGCGCAGTATCCGGCAGATCGTGAGAGCTTGGGAAGCCAGCGGAGCAGCAGCAGTTCTGACGACTTCCAAGGACCGGGTGAAGCTCCTGGGCCGGCTCGACCTGCCACTGGCGGAGTTGCCCATTCGGGCTTTGCCAGAGAGTTCTTTCTGGACCTGGTTCGACCGAAGACTGGATCAACAGATGGCGGAGGGCACTCAATGAATTCACTGGTCGTGCTTCCCAACTGGGTAGGAGACACCATACTGTCCCTGCCGGTTCTCGACTCCCTGGCGGCTGCTGACCGCCGACTCTCGGTCCTCGCCAAGTACAACCTGCGACCCCTACTGGAAATTCTGCCGAGTGTCGAAACCGTCATCGAACGAGCCCCTACCAATGCCGAGACCATCCGGTCGCTGAGCGGGCCGAGCTTCGATGAGGCCGTAATCCTCCCCAACTCATACAGGTCTGCGTGGCTTGCTAGCCGGGCCGGTATCGAACCGCGTTGGGGATACGGTGGCGGCTCTTTCGAAGGTTGGCTGCGCCGCAATCTCCTCGATCCCTCCGTGGCCGATCAGCGGCAACGGGATCAGCACCAGGTGGAGGACTACGCGGACCTCCTGTCGGCCATGGGGGTCGCACCGCCGGCCGAATGGGTCCCGAGGATCGATCTCTCAGCGGACTATCGAGAGGCGGGACGACAGCTTCTGGCCCGAGCGCAGCTCGACGCCAACCGGTCGCCGCTGATCGGGCTCTTCGCCGGCGCCGAATTCGGCGCCAGCAAACGCTGGCCCTGGGAGAGATTCGCCGAGCTGTCGCACCGGCTGCGGCAGGGTCTCCCCGCCAGCCAGCAGACCATCCTGGCAGGACCGAAGGAGACCTGGTTGGCGGTGCGTATCCATGAGGAGTCCGGTCGGATCCATCCGGTCGTCGGGCCCGACCTCGATCTAGGAGGTCTGGCGGTGGTGATGTCCGAGCTCGATCTGCTGATCACCAACGACTCCGGTCCCATGCATCTGGCTGCCGCCCTCGGTGTTCCCTGCCTAGCCATCTTCGGCCCGACCGATCCACGACGCACCAGCCCGGTCGGCGAGGGCCACCAGGTCCTCTACACCAATCGTTGGTGCTCACCCTGCTTCCGCCGGCGCTGTCCACTCATTCGCCACCGCTGTATGCGCGACATCACCGTCGACCAGGTCTCGGCCGAAGCCATGAAGATGCTGGCGGCTGATTAGAAACAGTGGGCAGTGGGACGTGAGCAGTGGGCAGTGGGACGTGACGCGGTGTCGCGGCCGGCCTCTTTGCCGGTCGTTGGGAGGACCCGTCAGGGACGGGTCGCGCTCATGGCGTTTGAGGGTCCGGCACTACCCTGCGCTCTCCGTCGCACCGGATCAGACTCGTGTTCGTAGGCCTTCGCCCTGTGCTCGTCGAGAGCCCCGTTCCGGCGTCCTCCCAACGACCGTCT
>CAJHZZ010000024.1_pt1 | contig 93440 bp, 65 predicted proteins | sample 9199071 | NCBI WGS metagenome assembly CAJHZZ01 (sample SAMEA7708275, study PRJEB35096) | sediment metagenome | biome: marine neritic benthic zone biome [ENVO:01000025]; feature: sediment [ENVO:00002007]; material: shallow marine sediment [ENVO:03000034] sea grass bed [ENVO_01000059] ...
AGTGGCGGGCTCTGAAGAGAATCTGGCACGCCTGGAAGAGGTGCAGCATGAGCTCGAGGCGGCTCGCGGCTGGCACCTGCACCAGCGGGTCGAAAGCGTCATTTCGCGCCTGTCGCTACCGAGCGAAGGCCGCTTCGAGACCCAGTCGGGAGGGCTCCAGCGGCGGGTACTGATGGCCCGGGCGCTGGCCGCCGAGCCGGACCTCCTGCTCCTCGACGAGCCCACCAACCATCTCGACATTCTGTCGATCCGCTGGCTGGAGAAGTTTCTCGAGTCCTTCAAAGGTCTGACTCTGGTGGTGTCCCACGATCACCGCTTCTTGGACAACGTTTGCACCGCCATCCTCGACGTCGACTACGACACTATCCTGCTCTATCGCGGCAATTACACGCGGTTCACCGAGGCCAAGGTCGCCGAGCGCGACCGTCGCGAGCAGGAGATCGGACGCCAGCAGAAAGAGATCGCTCAGCACAAGGCCTTCGTCGATCGCTTTCGCGCCAAGGCCACCAAGGCTCGCCAGGCGCAGAGCAAGCTGCGGCTCATCGAGAAGCAACAGGACGCTCTGGAGCCGCTACCGGTCAGCTCGCGCCGCTATCCGGTCTTTCGTTTCCGCCAGCAGAGGCCCAGCGGCAAAGAGAGTCTCGAGATCGCCAGCGTCTCCAAGGCCTACGGCGACAACCAGGTTCTGCAGGACGTCTCCCTGGTGGTACGCCGCGGCGAGCATCTGGCCATTATCGGTCCCAACGGCATCGGCAAGTCGACTCTCTTGAAGATCGCCATCGGGGAGATCGAATCCGACAGCGGCGAAGTGGAATGGGGCTACGAGACCTATCCCGGCTACTTCGCCCAGGATCACCGAGACCAGTTGGAGCACGAGCGCCAAACCGTGGAGGAGAATCTCTGGGAGCTCTGTCCCGGCGAATCCATCGGCTTTGTCCGGGGCCAGCTGGCCCAAGTGCTGTTCAGCAAGGACGAAGTCAACAAACGGCTCAGCAGCCTCTCCGGGGGTGAAGCGGCCCGGCTGCTCTTCGCCCGGCTATCGGTCCAGGAACCCAACGTCCTGGTCCTGGACGAGCCGACGAATCATCTCGACCTGGAGGCCATCGAGGCTCTGGTCGAGGCCCTCAAGGGCTACGACGGCACCCTGATCTTCGTCTCCCATGACCGCTGGTTCGTTTCACAACTCGCCAATCGAATCGTCGAGATCACTCCGGCTGGGCTGCAGACTTTCGACGGAACCTACGAAGAGTATGTGGCCAAATGCGGCGATGATCACCTCGACGCCGAGAGCGTCGCCCTCAAGGTCCGGCGCGAGAAGCGGCGGAAGAAGTCCGCCCAAAAGAGCGGCGACAGCCAGGACCGAGCCAGGCGGGTCAGGCGACTCAGTGGCGACCGAGACCGCCTGACCCTCTCCATCGAAGAGGCCGAAGGCCGGGTCCACGAGATCAACGAGATCTTCTGCGATCCTTCCTTCTTCGAGCGCACGCCGGCCAAAGAGGTCAAGAAGCTGGAGCAGGAGCAGCAAGAGCTGAAGAAGAAGATTGACGAGATGATGGGCCAGTGGGAATCGATCGAGGAAGAGATCAGCACCCTGGAGTAGTCGGCACGGACCGTCTTACTTTCCCGTCACTCCTGCCTCCGTCGACTCCTCCGACATCTCCATGGTGTAGTTGACGATCTCCATCCTCGTCTGGCTGCTGGCCACACCGAGATGCCGAAAGGTCCTCTTCAGCGTCCGAGTTTCCACCAGGAGGACTTCTCCTGGGACCAATGGACGCGGCAGGACCCCGTCGACCGGTGCCGCTTGCGAGAAGCCGCTGGGCACCACGAAGTAGTGGATCGAGTCGAGGCTGCGGGGCTCCTCAGCCACCAGCAACCACAGGGTCTCGCCCTCTTCGTCGAAGACTTCGATCCGCGTCACGTCCTTGGGGCCAGCGATAACCAGCAGCGGGTTGTGCTCCAGCGGCGGACCGCACGAAAACCAGAGAAGCGAGATCGAGATCAGCAGACCGCGTAGCATCATCGGTGGCCGGAGCGGCTTCTCTCCTTCTCGATGGCGGCGGCCAACTCCACCGACCTCTGGGAACCGATGAGCAGGTGGGTGCCGTCGTGAAAGTCCAACCGCACCCCGCGATCTCCATGGACGTTGTAGGCCCAGCCTTTGCGTCCACGCCGGATTCCCCAACCACCATAGTGGACGATGGGCCGGTAGCGCACCGCCTCGACCTTGGCGATCTCGCTGTAGGCCACCTGTCGCTTCTTCAACGGCTTGAGGTGGATGAAGAGCCCGTCGCTCCTGACCTCGACGGTCAGGGCCATGGCCAGAAACAACCAGACTAGTCCCAGCGTGATCGCCACGCTGACGAGAGAGGTCACGATCAGTCCCGTATCGGACATGGGCTGATTTCCCCAGGGTCTCCCCTGGCCCAGCTGCTGCACGAGACCGGTCCCGAAGATCCCCAGGATCATGGCGCAGGAGCCCAGGATCACGCACCAGACCCAGGGTTGGCGAAACCTCTGAACCTCCCGGAATACGACACCCGACATGACTCACCCATCCTGACGAAAACCGGTTTCCTTGTCAGTTCAGCACATCACAGGCGGCCGATCGCCGCGGCCAGACGGCGGGCATTCTGGCGGATCTGAGCACCCCGAAACAGGCTGGCGCCGACGACAAAGACGGCATCTGCTCCGTAGAGATCCATCCAAGGCTCGATGGTCTCCACGGACACGCTGCCACCCGGAGCGGGGGCTGCCGGCTCCAGCGGCCCGAGCGGCGCCTTCAAGTTGTGAACCAATCGTCCCTCTGCCGCGGCCGACAGAGCAAACCGCCCCCCGGCCCGTGGAAAGTTGACCACGTCACAGCCGGCCAACCGATAGATCTGCCCCAGCAGGACCTCTGGAGAGATCCCCATATCGTCGGAGAAGAAGGCACCGCTTCCCGAGGGGTGACCCAGCAGCGCCAGAGCCGATCCCTCGGCCAGGTCGCGGATCACATCCAGACCCATGTACACGGGGAGCACAGTGGCCCCGCGGCTTCCGATCGACCGCAGTAGCTCGGCCCGCCGCGCCAACCCGTCTCCCGACGCCGCCAGCGTCGGAAAATAGACGGTCGAACCGCCGGACTCCCGATTGGCCGCATCGATGGCGGTCTGGCATCGTTCGACCCGCTCCGCGAACGGCGCCCAGGCCTGGTCGCCAAGCGAGTGGTCATCCTTGATCAGGTCGACACCGCCCAGGGCCATCTCTCCGCAACGCCGGGCCAACTCCTCCGAGGACAGGCCCAGCGGCTTGGCCACCCCACAAAGAATCGGCCGATCACCGCCAACCCGACACAGATCACGGAGTCCACCCATGCCGAATCGAGGTCCCCTGAAGGTCTCGAAGAGCGGTGCCGGCCAGTCCACCTCCACGAGTCGGATTCCCCGCTGCAACGAGATATTGCCGTAGAGGAGGTTGAGTAGCTGGACCATGGACCCGCCCACCAGCTCGCTCGTGTAGCAGATCACCGCCCGCCAGATCCCCTCCCCCAGCGCCTCCAACTCGACGACCTCGCCCACGGCTCGATCTCTCTCGGCATCGCCCAGACAATCATCCGGCAGCTCGACCGTCTGTTCGTAAGCGATACCGACGGCCTTGAGCTCGGGTCGCTCACCACGCTCGCAGCGAAGCTCGTAGGTCACTCGCAGTGGGTCGCGACTGGGCATCATGGTGCTGGGTGCCGAGGCCGGCCTACGCAGTTCTGGGCGGTGGTTGAGATCGTGCTCCGGTGACCGCTCGGGCGCCGCAGATCGGCGCCAGCTCAGGAGAACCCGGGCCAGTCCGTGGCATCGGGTTCGGTTTCCGGTCGACCGAGCAGATAGCCCTGACAGAAGTCGACGCCGGCCCGCTCCACCAGGACCAGCTCCGGTGGAGTCTCGATCCCCTCGGCCACGACTCGGGCACCCATGTCCTTGCACAGCCGCACCACCGACCCCAGAAGCTTGAACTGCCGTGAACCCTCCTTGACCCCGGTGATCAGCTCGCGGTCCAGCTTGACGATGTCCGGATTGAGGTCGGAGATGTACTTGATGTTCGAGAAGCCGGCGCCAAAATCATCGATCGCCAGGCGGATTCCCTTCTTGCGCAACTCGCCCAGCACATCGAGACACTGCTCGAAGTAGCTCAACGGCGCCGACTCGGTGATCTCCAGGTAGACATCGTCCGTGTGGCGGAAGATCGGGTCGTCCGGCCGTACGAGCAGCGGGTGGTCGAACTCGCCGGGGTGAATATTGATGAACAGGGGATTCTTGGGTGCCAACCGCACGGCCACCGTACGCTGCAGCCGCCCCAACTCGCCGACCTGCCCCGTCAGCGTGGCGGCGTCGAACATCTTTCCAGCGTCACGAAAGATCGCCGCCTGTCCGCGGGTCAGCACCTCGAAGCCGAAAGCGTTCCCCTCGCGCACATCGAAGATCGGCTGGAAGACGATCTCCAGCGCCCCCTCGGCGAGAACGGTGTCGATAGCCTCGATTTCGTCCGGTAGTGCTGCTTTACGCGGAGCCCCCCCGGCATCTTCGCCCTTCTCGGACATTGCGTCAATGATAGACCACTCGTCGGGGTCTACGCCACCCGCTCGCGGCCGCGATCGACGCTCGCCACCGCCTCCACCGCCTGCGGCTCAACACCCCGGCGACGTGAGCGCCACTCGCGCCACTGGAGAAGCAAGTCGTAGAGAACCGGTAGCACGACGAGGGTCAGGAAGGTGGCGAAGGCCAGACCGAAGATCACCGCCACGCCCATGCTCTGCCACCACTGGCTACTCTCTCCCCCACCGGAGAAGCGGAGCTCGCGGAAGTCGAACTCGAAGCCCGTCGACAGCGGTATCAGCCCGAGAATGGTGGTCACCGCGGTCAGCAGAACAGGACGCAGCCGACGCAGGCCGGTCTCCAGAATCCGCTGTCGCCGCGGCAGACCGCGCTCACCCATCTGCTCGCCGAAATCCAGCAAGACGATGGCGTTGTTTACCACGATCCCGGCCAGCGAAATCACCCCGAGACCGGTCATGATGATGCCGAAGGGCATGTCCATGACCAGCAGGCCCAAAAGGACCCCCACCATCGACATGAACACCGTGGTGATGATGATGATGGGTAGGGCCAGCGAGTCGAATTTGGCGACCATCAGGGCCAATACCAGAATCACTCCCCAGAGAAAGGCATTGGATAGAAACTCCTTGGCCTCCTCCTCGTCCTGGCTCTGCCCTGCGAAGGTCATGGAGTAGCTCGGCGGCAAAAGATCGGGAATCGCCTGCACCCGACGCGTGGCCTCCAGTCGCACCGGCTCGGCCAGACGCGGCTCGGTGACCTTGCCGCTGACCGTCACCACCCTCTTCTGGTCCTTGTGCGTGATGGAGGTCAGGGCATTGGAGCGCTCGATCGTGGCGATCGAGGAGATCGGAATCTGCTGCCCACCGTCGGCCACGACCGTAAGCTTCTTCAGGTCCTCCACCGAGGCTCGCGAGCCCTCCCGCAGACGAACCGTGATGTCGATGTCGTCGTCGCCATGACGATAGGTCGAAGCCTCGGTGCCATTGACCGCCGTGCGGATGGTACCGGCCACGTTGGCTGTGGTCAGCCCCAACCGGGCAGCCTGCGTTCGATCGAGATGGATGACGATCTCCGGCCGCGCCAGATCGAAATCGTCGTCGAGCGAGACCAGCCCATCGATATCGCTGATGGTGTCGCGGATCCTCTGGGAGAGAACGCCCAGGGTGGCGAAGTCGTCTCCACTGAGCTCGATGGAGACCGGATCCCCTACCGGGGGACCCTCGGACGGCCGATTGACATCGATGACCACGCCGGGGATTCCGGCCGCCAGCTCGCGTGCCTGTTCCATGGTCAGGAAGGAGTTCTGCTGCCTCTCTTCCCGATCGAGCAGATCCAGCATGATTCGACCGGCGGTCGAGTCACCTCCACCACTGACGCCGAAATCGCTCTGGCTGCCGGCCCCGGCGCTGGCCGCGATGACGCGCATGTCCGGCAGATCGGCAACCCGGCGTTCGATCTCCCTGACCACCTGATCGGTCTCCTCGAGACGCGTACCCGAGGGCGTCTCCACATCGATGACGATCTGCCGCGGCTCGGTCTCGGGGAAGAACTCGACCCCGGCGTTGAAGGTGCCGAAGAGCATGACCACCGAGACGAAGATGGCCACCGTCCCACCGACAATGACCAGTCGATGATCCAGCGCCCAGGTCAGGACCCTCCGGTAGGCTTTGACGATCCAGCCTCCGACCCGACCCTCCAGCCCACTGGCACCGGCCTGCTCGTCTCCCTCCTTGCGCAGATCTTTTTCGCCGACCTTCATGAAGTTCCTGGCCAGGGTCGGATTCACCGTGAAGGCCACCAGGAGCGAAGCCGACAACGCCAGGCAGACGGTGAACGGCAGATACCACATGAAGTCTCCGACGACTCCGGGCCAGCCGAAGAGTGGCGAGAAGGCCGCCAGGGTCGTCAGGGTCGAGAAGACGATGGCCGAGCCGACCTGTTGGGTCCCCCGCAGCGCCGCGGTCTCTCGCCGCTCGCCACCCTGCATGTGACGGTAGATGTTCTCGATGACCACAATGGCGTTGTCCACCAGCATTCCCACCGCCAGAATGAGGGAGAAGAGCACCACCATGTTCAGGGTCACGCCGGAGAGCTGCACCGCCAGAAAGGTCAGCAACATGGAGAGTGGAATGGCCAGCCCCACAAACAGGGCATTGCGCAGGTTCAGGGCGAACATGAGAACGGCGATCACCAGACAGAGTCCGGTCAGGATGCTGTTCTCCAGATCGTTCACCATCATGCGGATGTCCTTGCTCTGGTCACCCAGGATGGTGGCCTCGACCCCGGCCGGCCAACGCTGCTCGGTGGACCGGACCACCTCTTTGACCGAGTCCACGACCTCGACGATGTTGGCGCCGAAGCGCTTCTGCACCGACAGCGCCACCGACTCCTGACCGTTGATGCGGGCAAACGACTCCCGGTCCTTGAAACCGAAGTTCACCGTGGCCACGTCGCGCACGAAGATGGGCTGCCCACCGCGGGCCTGAATGACGAATTCGCCCACCAATCCGGGATCCTCCACCTCACCAGGGACCCGAACCGCGAAGCTCTGGGTGCCGAGCTTGAGGTCGCCCCCCGGGATGGAGACATTCTCATCCCGGATGGCATTGACCACATCGTCGAGGGAGAGTCCGTACAGTCGCAATCTCTCGGGGTCCACATCGACTCGCACCTCTCGCTCGAGCCCGCCTACCAGATTGACCCGCAGCACTCCGGAGACCGTCTCCAGGTCGTCCTGCAGATTCTTGGCCAGATCCTTGAGCACCACAGCCCCGACTCTGCCGGTGAGATTGATCTGGACGATGGGGATGTCCGAGAAGCTGACCTCCTGCAGCACCGGATCCTCGGCGTCGTCCGCGAGGTCCGGTTTGGCCAGATCCACCCGGTCGCGGACCTTCTGCAGAGCATCGTCGATGTCGGTACCGGAAACGAACTCGCAGGTGATGACGGAAAAGCTCTCCTGGGAGATCGAGGTCATCTCCTTCAGACCCTTCAGTCCCTTGAGCTGGCGCTCCAGTTGATCGGTGACCTGTTTCTCCACATCGGCGGGAGCGGCCCCGGGGTAGAGGGTCGAGACGATGATGAACGGGATCTCGATGTCCGGAAACGCCTCGCGAGGCACGGTACGCCAGGCCCGGAAGCCGGCGAATATGGCCGCCACCACCAGGAAGAAGACGGTGATGCGGTTGGCCAGAGAGACTTCGGTCAGTCGCATGGTCAGCCTTCCTCGCTCTCGATCACCCGCTGGCCGTCTGCCACGTGCTGCTGTCCGGCCACCACGAACCGGTCGCCGGCCGCCAGCCCGGCGGTGACCAGCACCCGCTGATCGAGGACCGGCCCCAGAGTCACCTCGCGCAGCTCGGCAACCCCCTCGACCACCACATACACCACCTTGCGGCGCTCGAAATCGATGACCGACGTCAACGGCACCAACAGGGCATCCTCGAGGACCCGTCGCTCGAGCTCCATGCGACCGAACAGGCCGGGGCGCAGACGCAGATCCTGGTTATCGATCTCGGCCACGACTTCCAGCGTGCGGGTACCGGGATCGAGCTCGGCACCCATGCGGACGACCTCGCCTGAGAATGTCTCTCCAGGAAAGACATCGACACGGACGGTGACCGGAACACCGACCCGCAGATAGGGAACGTCGGCCGCCGAGGCCGGGGCCTTGACCTTGAGCCGGTCCATGGCCACGAGGTCCAACAGCGGTTGGCCGGGGCCGGCGTAGTCCCCGACCTCGACCCGCTTCGCCGCTACGTGGCCCGCCCAGGGCGCCTTGACCTGCGACTTCTCCACGCGCAGCCTGGCCGAAGCCAGTCGGGCCTCGGCCACCTCACGGCCGGCCACCGCATCGATATGCTGCTCCTTGGTGATGGACCGTCTGGCGAAGAGCTTCTCCGCCCGCTCGAAGCGATCCTGGGCCTGATGGAAAAGGGCTTCGGTCTCCGCCAGCTGCTGACGGAGGGCGCGGGTGTCGATGGTCGCCAGGACCTGACCCTGGCGCACTCGCTCCCCGAGCTCCACCGACAGGTTTTCCACATTTCCCGCCACTTCCGCCGCCAGCGTCGCCCGACGCAGCGGCTGCAGATCGGCGCTGAACACGGCCAGATCGCTGACCACCTGCGGCTCCAGTACCTCCGTTCGCACCACTGCCACCCGCTCCTGGGAGCCGGCGGCAGCCTCATCCGCCATGGCCTGATCCTCGCCGCCGCACGAGACCAGCCACGGCGCTGCGGCCAGCAGAACCATCAACGTCTGCAATACCCTGATCATGATCCCTCTCCTTCCGATTCCCCCTGGAATCGCCAGGCCACATCGGCCTGCAAGCCCACCGCTCTCGCCAGACGGGCGGCGCTGATGCGGGCGCTGTAGTAGGACTGGACGCGCACGACTTCGGCTGAGATCTCTCGCTCCTGCGCGGTCAGCAGGTCGGTCTGCAGAGCTACACCTTCCGCATAGTTCTCCTGCGCCACTCTGTTGGCCTCGCGGGCCACTTCGGCCGAGATCTCGGCGGCGTCCAAGCGGGACAGGGCCGCCTCGTATTCGGTCAGAGCGCTTTCCACCTGCTGCTTCACCTGGTTGTAGAGCGCGTCGATCTGATACTCGAGCTGCGTCTGCTGACTGTCGAACTGGGCCACCTGCGCCCTGCGACGACCGCCATCGAAAAAGCTCCAGCTCATGCCGATGGCCACGAACCAGTCGGCGAATTCGTCATCGTTCAGGTTGCCGGTCTCCCTCGCAGTGATGCCGTACTTTCCCGCCAGGTCGAACTGCGGATAGCCATCGGCCCGGGTGATCTTCTTCTGCTTGTCGAGAGCTTCGACCCTGAGCTCCAGATCGATGAACTCCGGGCGGTTCTCCATGGCGTGCTGCAGGGCCCCTTCGCGGCTGGGTAGAGCTGGCAGCGGCTCGTCGAACTCACGGACGTCGATGTCCTGTTCGTCCGGCAGATTGAGAACGTTTCGCAGATCGATCAAGGCCACCCGGACAGCCCCGCGCGCCGTATCGATGGCTGGGTTGAGCTCGGCCAGCGCTGCCTGCGCCTGCAGCATCTCCAGCTTGGTGGCTTCACCCAGATCGTAGCGGGCCTGGACCACCGCCAGGGACTCCTGCCGCGCGTTCTGCTGGATCTCGATGGTCTGCAGGCCTTCCCGGGCCTCCAGGACCCGAAAGTAAGCCTCCGAGGCAATCAGACCAGCATCGAGTCGGGCCGTGTGAATCAGGGCCTCGGTGATCTGTGCCACCAGCTTTGCCAGCTGGATCCCGGCGCCGATCTTGCCGGCCTGATAGAGCGGCTGGGTGAGCCCGATGGACCAGTTGTAGAGCTCCTGGACCGACGGACTGAAGTCCGGGAACTGCTCGATGATGTCGTCGAAGTCCGGGCTGTTGAGCAGCGAAGGATTGCGGTTCTGATTCCAGCCCGCATCCAGATCCAGCTGCGGATAGACATCGGCCCAGGCCTCCCGAATGGCGGCGTTGGCTTCGACCTGCTGAGCTTCGACGGATTTCAGGGTGGGATTCCTCGCCAACGCCAGTTGGATCACGGAGTCGAGGTCGAGGACTTCGGTCCCCGGCCTGGGAATCTCCGCGATCGAGTCCGCTGCCACCGGTGAATGCGAGACGGCGACCAGACCGCACAAGCATCCGAGCAGGATCCGGCGCCTCATGGCGCCCACTCCCGGGTCGGCGGTTGGCCGCTGACCCCGCGCCAGAAGAGCTCCCAGAGAGCCGGCACCTTGGCCATGATCTGATCGGACTCCTCACCACCGAAGATCTGACGGATGATCAGGCCGTCGACGAACACCCCCCAGAAGAGTCCCAGATCCCTCGGATCCGCCGGTGACACCTCGCCGCGCTCGATGGCCTCACAAAAAAGGCTGGACAGCAACTGGCGCCACTGATCGCCATGGGCCTCGAGCAGAGCCTGGACTCGCCGGCGAAGATCTCTGGGCATCTGGCCGGCGGCCAGCCGCACCAGACCCACTGCCTCGGGATTCTCTTGAGCGAACCGCAGCGCCGCGTTCAGATAGCCCGCCAGCTGCTCTTCGACGGTGGCGTCGGCCGCGAACTCCATCTCGCAGGAGCTCTCCCACTCCCGCAGACACTGCTCCAGGAGCTCGATCATCAAGTCGGCCTTGGAGTCGTAGTAGTTGTAGAGGCTCGCCTTCCGTATACCGACCCGGTGGGCGATGTCCGCCATGGAGGTGCCACCGTAGCCGCGTTTCGCAAACAGCGCGGCCGCTTCGTGACGCAACTTCTGGTGTGTCGTCATCTGATCCGTGATCATCGATTGGCTTCCTGTCCTTTTCCCTACCGAACGTTCGGTAGTTTCCTACCGATCGGTAGGTTAGACACCGTGCGGCACGATGTCAAGGGGTTCTGGACAGATCTGCCAAGGCCGCTTCTCGCTTCCTCAACCGGTCACCCTGCCGGATGATCTCGGGTGGCGCCACCCGATCGCCGCACTCCTCCGCAGTCAATGGGCAGCGCTCACAGGTGAGACCCACATCCTGGCATCCGATGGTCTCGTCATTCCAGAAGCGGAGCGTCCGTTTGCACTTCTCGTCGAGGAGCAGACCGATAGTGACGGTGGAGTGTGCCTCGGGATCGAGGGCCAGCGGTCTTCCCAGCGCCAACACCAGGAACTCGACTCCCTGACTGGGGAACCTGTTTCGTTGCACCGCGACGGTGGCGTCGTGGGGGCCGGCGAACAACCATCTCACTCCCGGCCAGCGGCGACAGTAGTGCTCCTTGAGACCGAGCCCGTAGGGCACCGGAACTCCGGAGAGGTTGAACATCTTGTTGAGGCCCACCCGGTCCGACCCGGACTGACGCCGGAAACGGACGAAAAAGAGCTTCTCGAGACCGAAACACTGGGGCAGGAGCTCGGTCAATCGATAGAGAAACATCTCCGGAGTCGCCCGGTAGCGAAGCCTGATCTCTGCGAAAGCCTCTCCGTCCCACCGGCGTCGCGAGAAAACCGATGCCAGCTCGGGGCAGAGTGTGGATCGATCCATGAGCAGCGCACCCGCGAAGTAGGACGCCTTGAAGTTGTTGAGGACCTGGGCGAACGACTCGACCTTCACCCAGGAGGAGGTCATCGCCCGTTCCTCGAGACCCAGGACCCGATAGCCCATCTCCCGTGCCAGGATGAAGGCCCGCTGAATCGGCAGCAACCTGCAGTTGACGTGAACGGTCGGCCCCGGATCGGCGACAAATACCGAGCGAAATCCCGACAACTCCGGATGCGCCGCGATGGTCTGCAGATCGATGACGTAGCGCCACTGGCCTTCCAGAATCCTGGCCAGAGCGGTCTCCTCGACCGGGTCACCCGGGGACCAACCCTGGGCCCGGCGAAACTCTTCGGCCTCGCGCTCCAACTCCTCGAAATAGTTGGCGTGCATCTGCTGATAGGAGCGCAGCGCCGAGAGCAGGAAGTGCTCGACCTGGACATCGTAGCTCCGCCCCACCTCGACCAGGCTCTGGATCAGGGCACCGGTCTTGTCCGGCGTCTCGGCAATCAGCCGCACCAGATCCTCGCGCTCCAGACCGAAGAGCTCGAACGGAAACTCACTGAGGAAGCGCGAATCGACCGCCTGCTTCACCGGACCCAGCTCCTCGCCAACCTTCAAAGAGACCAGATCGTCGTAGGAGGACTCCAGGGCCGCAGCCAAACGCAACAGCTTGTCGGGCTTGGGGTACTTCTTGCCCTGCTCCAACTCGCTCAGATACGAGACCGACAGCCCTGCGCGGCTGGCCACATCCCGCAGGCCCTCCCCTCGGGCCACCCGCAGATTTCGTAGCTTCAACCCCAGGATCAGTCGAAGAGTATCGCTGGATCCACTCATGCTCGGCTCCCGAACCAGAACCGCGAGACGGAACGCCCCGCGGGGGCAGCAACTGGGCGGCCTTTGCCGCAGGAATCGGTTCGCTCACAGCGAAATATATACCCGTAGAGCCAGTTAGCAAACTATTGCGAACAGCGAAACTTCGCCATAGACTGCAACAGGGTCTCAGGGGAGATTTCCCTGCGGATCGCCTAGTGGAGGTACATCCATGACATCCGATCAAGAACCGACAATCAGCGCCCTGGATTCGGTTCCGGGCGGGCGTGTGGTCAGCTGGCGACATCTGGGTGAAGGGGTCGAGATCAATCAAGCAGCCTGGACCCATCAGGCCGAGAGGATCTTCGTACCGGCGGTGATTCGGCTGCTGGCCGATCTCCATCGAGAGCTGCAGGAGCGGCGCTTCGAGCTGCTGGCTGAGCGAGCTCGACGGCAGCAGCGATGGGACTCCGGATCGGTTCCCGGCTACCTCGACGACGATGTTTCCAAGGCCGCTGGCAGAGACTGGCAGATCGCGCCGCTAGCCGAGGATCTTCTCTGTCGGCGGGTCGAGATCACCGGTCCGATCAACGACACCAAGATGGTCATCAACATGCTGAGCCGGACAGATTCGGGCGACCGTGCCGATGCCGCCATGCTGGATTTCGAGGACTCCATGAAGCCCTCCTGGGGCAATGTGCTCCAGGGAATGGAGAATCTCATCGGCGCCGCCGACGGCTCCCTCTCCTACGTCCGACCGGCGCTGGGAGATCAGCCGGGAAAGCTCTACCAACTCGACCCGGAAGACATGCCTCTTCTGATGGTGCGCTGCCGGGGTCTCCACCTGGACGAGTCCAACCTGCGCATCGACGACCAGCCGATCTCGGGCGGACTGATGGATCTGACGTTGGCGGCTTTTCACACCGCCCGTCGGCTCCAGAGCCGGGGAAAGACCCCCAAGTACTACGTTCCGAAGGTCGAGCACTACCTCGAGGCCCGCTGGTGGAACACCCTGCTCACCCTGCTCGAGGATCGGCTGGGTCTGGAACGCAGTGCGCTGCGCGCCACTTTTCTCATCGAGACCCTGCCGGCGGCGTATCAGATGGAAGAGATTCTCTATGAGCTGCGCGAGCACGCGACAGGACTGAATGTCGGCCGCTGGGACAAGATCTTCAGCGACATCAAGACCCTCAAGGGACACGCCGATCGGATCCTGGCAGATCGCGCCTCCATCTCCCTCAACCGACCCTGGATGAAGAACTATGCCAGCCGGCTGATCAAGATCTGCCACCGGCACGGTGCCTTCGCCATGGGCGGGATGGCGGCCTTCACCCCGGGCAGAACACCTGAGCGGCGAGAAGAGCAGACCGCCAAGGTCGTCGAGGACAAGGAGTTCGAGTTCGCCCTGGGCCACGACGGTTGTTGGGTCTCACACCCGTACTTCATCCGCCCTGCCATGGCCGCTTTCACGCGGAAGAACCAGCTCGATGTGCTGCCGGGAATCGAAGATCAACCGGATCTGCTGCCCGAGATGACACCGCCACGAACGCTCGAGGGTCTGCGGACCAACATCCGCGTCGGCATCGCCTACACCAAGGGTTGGCAAGAGGATATCGGCTGTGTCGCCTGGGACGACCTGATGGAAGACCTGGCCACCCTGGAGATCTCGCGCGCCCAGACCTGGCAGTGGCTGCATCACGGGGTCGATCTGGACGCCGGCGAGAGGGTGTCCGAGGACTTGGTCGTCCGCCTCTTCCGCGAGGAGATGGCCAAGATCGCGCTGGAGATCAGAGAGGCGATGAGCGGCTTCGACGAGGAAGCGATTGAGGGGGAGATTCGCAGGTACCAAGATGCACAACAGGCCGCCTGTGCGGTTTTCACTGAAACGGAGTTTCGACCCTTTCTGAAAATGAGCTCCGATCTAGTCGAGGGCTGAGCCCGAGGAGAGACACTCATGCACGAACAATCCATTGAACAATTGGCACGAGATTGGTCTGAGAATCACCGTTGGCAGGACGTGGAGCGTCCCTACACCGCCGCAGATGTCGTTCGTCTGCGGGGATCGCTACCGATCGAGTACTCGCTGGCGAGTCACGGAGCCGAGAAGCTTTGGAAGTACGTTCAGGAGGAGGATTGGGTCAACGCCCTCGGGGCCCTTACCGGCAACCAGGCCATGCAACAGGTCCGGGCCGGCCTCAAGGCCATCTACTGCTCCGGCTGGCAGGTGGCAGCCGACGCCAATGAAGCCGGGGAGATGTATCCGGATCAGTCCCTCTACCCCGCCGACTCGGTGCCGGCATTGGTTCGCAAGATCAACAACACCCTGCGACGAGCCGATCAGATCCACCACGCCGAGGGAGACGAATCCATCGACTGGTTCCAGCCCATCGTCGCGGACGCCGAAGCGGGATTCGGTGGGGTGCTCAACGCCTTCGAGCTGATGAAGGCGATGATCGAAGCGGGCGCCGCCGGTGTCCACTTCGAGGACCAACTCTCCTCGGCGAAGAAATGTGGGCACATGGGTGGCAAGGTACTGGTGCATACCGCCCATGCCATCGAGAAACTGGTGGCGGCGAGGCTGGCCGCTGATATCTGTGGGGTGCCGACCGTGATCATCGCTCGCACCGATGCCAATGCTGCCAAGCTTCTCACCTCGGCAGTCGATGAGCGCGACCATCCCTTCCTGGAAAGTGACGAGAGGACCATCGAAGGTCTCTACCATGTCCGGGCCGGCATCGAGCAGGCCATCAGCCGAGGCCTCTCCTACGCCCCCTACTGCGACCTCATCTGGTGCGAGACGGCTCATCCCGACCTCGACGAGGCAAGGGTCTTCGCCGAGGCCATCCACGAGAAGTACCCCGAAAAGCTCCTGGCGTACAACTGCTCGCCATCGTTCAACTGGAAGCAGAACCTCGATGACGCCACCATCGCCAAGTTCCAGCGGGAACTGGCCGCCATGGGCTATCGCTTCCAGTTCATAACCCTCGCCGGATTCCACTCCCTCAACTACGTCATGTTCGAGTTGGCGCGGAACTACCGAGAGACACAGATGTCCGCCTACGTCGAGCTGCAGGAGCAGGAGTTCGCCGCCGAGAGCCACGGCTATACCGCCACTAAGCATCAGCGGGAGGTGGGGGCCGGATACTTCGACCATATCACCACCCTGGTGACCCGCAGCGACGAGCTCTCGGCGCTGCACGGCTCGACCGAAGAGGAGCAGTTCGAAGAGATCAACGTCTAGCGTCGATGTTTGTCACCTGGCCGATTCTCGGGGCGCCCGGCAGGGCGCCCTTTGCTTATTCCAGGTGACATTTGTCACGCCGAAGTCCTGACGATCCTCTCTGTCGGAGGCCGCCCGACAACGCCAGACTGTCTCCAGATAAGGAGACAATCATGGCTACCCCACTGATATCGGTTCCGCAACGAGACGCCGCCAGATCCCCGACTCCCACCTCCTCCGCGACCCGCGGGCAGGTTATAGCGGAGCTGCGGGATGTCTGGAAGTCGTACGGCGAGGTCGTAGCGCTCTACGGTTTGGATCTGCAGATCCGAGCCGGCGAGGTGCTGGGCCTCCTCGGCCCCAACGGGGCCGGCAAGACCACCACCGTCAACCTGCTTCTGGGACTGGTTCAACCGCTCCAGGGATCGGTCGAGGTCTTCGGCATGGACCCGCAGTCGACCCGCAGCCGCATGCATGTCGGCGCCATGCTACAGATCTCCGCTGTGCCCGAGACCCTCAGGGTCCGCGAGCTGGTGGAGCTCTTCTCCAGCTACTACCCCAGCCCCATGGTTGTCGACGAAACGATCCGCATCGCCGGTCTCGAGGGTCTCGAGGATCGCCCTTTCGGCAAGCTCTCGGGTGGACAGCGTCAACGGGTACTCTTCGCCCTGTCGATCTGCGGCGACCCCGAGCTGCTCTATCTCGATGAGCCGACGACTGGACTCGATGTCGAGGCCCGCCGGGGACTGTGGTCGCAGATCCGTAGCTTCGTCGACCGCGGACGCAGCGTCGTCCTCACGACCCACTATCTCGAGGAGGCCGATGCCCTGGCCGATCGCATCGTTCTCCTCGACCGGGGCCGTTCCATCGCCGAAGGTACCCCCGCCGAGATCAAGTCCCGGGTCCAGGGTCGTCGGATCCGCTGCCGCACCCGGCTCCATCCATTCGAGCTGCAAGGGATTCCCGGGATACGTCGAATCGAGGAGATCGACGGGATCCTGGAGATCCTCACCCCCAGGGCCGAGCCGATCGTCCGGGAGCTCCTGATGCGCGACGCCGACCTGGCCGATCTCGAGGTCCTCGGTGCCGCCCTGGATGACGCCTTTCTCGCTCTGACCGAAACCTCGAAGGAGGAATCATGAACTCGCCAGCGACCCTCTCGCCTGCGCGCAGTCTGCCGCGTATCTTCACGCTCGAGGCCAAGTACGAACTGCTCAAAGTGCTGCGGATGCCGGCCTACGCCATCCCCACCCTCAGCTTTCCGCTGCTCTTCTATGTCTTCTTCGGCCTGGCGTTCGGCGCCGGCCGCCCGGCGGGCCCCGTCAGCATGCCGACCTACCTGCTCGCCACCTATGGTGCTTTCGGTGTAATCGGTGCCTCGCTCTTCGGCTTCGGCGTCGGAGTCGCCATCGAGCGCGGCCAGGGCTGGATGCTGCTCAAACGGGCCACTCCCATGCCGCCGCTGGCCTACTTCACCGCCAAGATCTTCATGGCCCTGACCTTCAGTCTGATCGTGGTCCTGGGCCTTTTCACTCTCGGTGCCCTCTTCGGCGACGTGGCCATGCCGACCTCCACCTGGATCTCCCTGGCGGCCATCCTGGTGGCCGGGGCGCTGCCCTTCTGTGCCTTCGGTCTGGCCCTGGGATACTTTTGCGGCCCCAACTCCGCTCCGGCGGTGGTCAATCTCCTCTATCTACCGATGGCGTTTCTCTCCGGTCTGTGGATCCCAGTGCAGGTGCTTCCCGGGATACTGCAGAAGCTCGCCCCGGCGCTGCCGCCCTATCACTACAGCCAGTTGGCTCTGGCTCAGGTCGGCGCCAACTCGGGACCCGCACTCTGGGTTAGCATTCTCTATCTGATGGTGTTCACAATTGTCTCGCTCGGTCTGGCCTTGGTCGGCTACCGCCGCGACGAAGGCAAAACCTACGGATGAGAATCGATTGAAGATGAGGCTGATCCCCCATGACATGTCTCTGGGCTGGACCCCCTACGCCTGGCTGGTTTACCTTGCCATCTTCTGGTTTCGACCGGCGTTCTCACCACACACCACCACCCGCGAGTGGGCGCTGACCGCCCTCGGCACTCTCGTTTTCCTACCGCTCTATTTCTGGGGCTACTGGCTGCCGGGGCGCAAAGCACTCATTCCGGCGGGCTTGATTGCTCTGCTGGGAATTCTCTACGCCCCCATCAATTTCGGAGCCAGCGTCTTCTTCGTCTACGCCGCCGCCTATCTGGGCTACGCCGGATCCGCCGGCTTCGCCTTCCGCTGGCTTCTGGTCGTTGCAGCCCTGCCGGCGCTGCAGGCTTGGCTGATGGATCTGCCGCCCTGGTTCTGGATCCCCGGTACTGTCTTCTCGCTGCTGGTTGGCGGCATCAATATCCACTTCGCCGGTGTTCGCCGCTCGCAGGCCGCCCTGCGCCGCACTCAGGACGAGGTCGAGCGGTTGGCCAAGACCGCCGAACGAGAACGAATTGCCAGGGACCTCCACGATCTGCTGGGACACACCCTGACGGTGATCACCCGGAAAGCCGAGCTGGCCCGCAGGCTTTCAGACAAGGATCCGCAGCGGGCGGCGGTGGAGATCGGCGAGGTCGAAGACGTGGCTCGCAAGGCCCTGCAGGAGGTTCGCAGCGCGGTCACCGGTTTTCGCCAGACCGACTTCTCCACCGAGTTGGCCCAGGCCCGGGTGGCCCTGCAGTCGGGTCTCATCCACTTCGAGGCGCAGGCCGACGAGATTGAGTTGGACGAGGCGTCGGAGCAGGTTCTGGCACTGGCGCTGCGCGAGGCGACCACCAACGTCCTGCGGCACTCCGGTGCCGATACCTGTCGCATCCGCCTGGAGCGCCGCGGTTCCCAAGCTCGACTCATCGTGCAGGACAACGGCAAGGGCGGTGAAGCCACGCACGGCCAGGGTCTGGCCGGGATGCGTGAAAGGGTGACCGCGCTGGGAGGCGAACTCTCCATCGACGGTCGAGCAGGAACCACCGTCACAGTGAGTCTGCCGATTCCGGAAGATCTTCGACAGCCGCATTCCGAGTCGGTCGCCGGGGAAGCCCGGGACGTGAGCCCCTTGAGTGCCGACCCCGAACCCAGCGGAGCCAAATCGTGATCCGAGTGGTTCTGGCCGAAGATCAGGGCCTGGTGTTGGGGGCGCTGGCGGCCCTGCTGGAGCTGGAGGACGACATTGCGGTCGTCGCCACTGCCAACGACGGCCGGGAAGCCCTGGAGAGGATCCGCGAGACTCGACCGGACGTGGTGCTGACCGACATCGAGATGCCGCACATGACCGGTCTCGAGCTGCTGCAGGAGATCCAGGAGCAAGACCTCGACTGTCGCGTAGTCATCGTCACCACGTTCGACCGCAGCGGTTACCTGCGGAGGGCGCTGGAAGGAGGTGCCGCGGGGTATCTTCTCAAAGACGCGCCAGCGGAAGAGCTGGCCGAGGCGGTCCGTCGAGTCCACCAGGGCCTGCGGGCGGTGGCTCCGGAGCTCGCCACCCAGGCCTGGTCCGATCCCGACCCGCTGACCGACAGGGAGCGTCAGGTCCTTCGCCTGGCCGGCGAGGGTCTGTCCACGGCGGCCATCGCCCAGCAGATTCACCTCTCGGAGGGCACAGTGCGCAACTATCTCTCCGAAGCCATCGGCAAGCTCGGTGCCGCCAACCGCACCGAGGCGGCCCGACTGGCTCGCAAACAGGGCTGGCTATAGGAAGGTGACCGACGAGGCTCACCAGGCTGGAATCGTCGCCGTGCCCAGCGTCCGCACCATGAATCTGCAGATCATGGTTCAACGACCAACGTTGGATCTCCCAGCAGGGTCCATCCAAGTAGCACGTCCATCAGGCCCGGCTGGGCGCTGGCCAACGCCTGCTTGGCATCCCTCAAAGCCGCCCCGATCGTTACGCCCGGGGTAGCCAGCTCCTGGAAGAACCGGGCTCCCAGAGCCTGCTCCGAGGCGGTCTGGGTCAGGGTCGTTGCCCCCAGGACGGCTGCGGCTCCCTGGTCCCCCGACAAGAGCAACGCATGCGCCAAAGAGTCGTAGCTGGGGGAGACGAAGTAGGTGTTCCAACAACCCCATTGGGTCACCACCGACGGCCGGCCTACATTGCCCAGCGCCTCGGCGTCTTCGAGGTCGAACAGTCCTTGGAAGCTCCAGACGGCCGGCCCGGAGTGGCCGACGTAGCTGGCGACCGAGACCCCCGCATCGAGGCTGTCCAGCAGAACCTCTCGAGCTGAGTCGAGCCCGGCATCATCGATGTAGGCACGCTCGATCTCCCAGCTCTCCGACAGATTCGCGATCAACGATTCGCTGATGTCGGAGAACGAGGTATTGGACATCGTGTCGAAGGCATCGGCGGCCGCCACCACAGATCGAGAGCCTGCCTGTAGGCCATAGTCGAGTGTCTTGTCGATCAGCACCTCGAGCTCGTACAGATCGCGAACCGGCAGACGCCCGATCGCCAGATCCGGCACCCGGTCGCCATCGACATCACCGAAGAGCGGATCGACCGGAGCGTAGCGCACGCCTCGACCCGTGTGGGCGTAGAGAGTCGGCAGAAAGCTCAGGGCACCGGTCTCCAGGTACCCGTGATAATCGTAGGTGTCGCCACCAACGAGTAGCACATACTCCGTCGCCAGTCGCTCATGGGCTGCGCGGATAAAAGTGCGAATCGCTTCGGGATCGAAGATACCGTCGGCGTAGCTCTGGTAGATCTGCCGGACATCGAAAACCCGCACGCTATAGCCCTGGTCCTGGCGAGCCCGAATCAAGGGCTCGAGCCCGTCGAGGAAATCCGGATGCGAGAGGATCAGAAGCTCCGCATCTCCGCTGTGGAGATTGACCGGTGCCACCGCCAGCCCAGCCTCCGGCACTCGCAGCGCTTCAGCGGCAGCGACGTAGTAGGTAGCCGGTCGATGGCTGCCCGGGAATGTGACGCTGTACCCGCCGGGGCCTCCAGTGACCTGAGCGCCCTCGAGAAGCTCGACCCTTTCACCCCACACCCGATAGACCACGACGTCATCCGAGGGCAAGGAGTCGACGCGAAAAACGGGTGCCTGCGAGGTGAATCGGATGCGACCGTCCACCGCTTGAAAACGACGCGGATATCGAACCTGAGAATAGTCATAGTTCACCAGGTCATACAGCGCCCCGGTATCGTGGGGCAGTCGCAGCGTCAGCGTGTTGCCCGAGGGTTCGAGGAGCAACTCGGGCACCTGTAGCTCGATCTGGCGGTGCTGCAGCCCGTCGAACCACTCATCGGCGAGCTCCACCCCGTTGACCTCGACCACCACGTGATGATCCGGCGCCTGCGGGAAGTTCGTTACGCCCCACAGCATCACAGTCACCCCCAGGGGTCCCGAACCCTCACTCCAGCCCTCCAGATTCAAGTCGTAGGTCGCCTCCACAGGCTCGGAGACCGCCAGCAGCCTGGTGTCGTACCAGGGGCTATCGCCTGGAGCGGCAAAGTCGTAGAGCCGGTTGCTCTCCTGCCTGTGGACGGCCTGGTAGAACTCTGGCGGCTCGCCTGCCGGTGGGACCCTCGGGTCCACATGGACTCGCGCCTTGAACCGGGATCCGATCTCGAGAGAATAGACGTTGGTCTGGGTGTAGAGCGTATCGAGCGCCTGGCCGACGAACTCGAGGAATGAGCCAGCTCCGAAACGTTCGGGTCCGCCGACACGAATCGGCACCGCTTTGCCGCGATTGAGCAGCGCCAGCCTCGCCGTCGACACCCCACTGAGATCGATACCGGCTGCCAGCAGATTCTGGTGAGTCAGTCGATAGATTCCATCGTGGTCCACACTCAGGTTGACATTCGCCTGGCGCAATGATTTCCCGGCCACTGAGGTGCCACGCTGGCCAGCTAGATCTCCGGACTTCGATCTGCCACCACGATTCAGGCGGATACGTCCCCAATCGGTCGGCCGAGGAGCTGGAGGAAGCTCGCCGTAGGTCTTCCCGATTCGAAATGGACCGTGGAATCGCGATCTGCCCGTGACATCGACGTCCTCCAGCAGGATCTCGTCACCCTGGAAGTCGCGGAGTTGGAATCGGTAGCCCGCCGGCGCGGTGGAGTCCAGGGCTCGCGCCGGAATCAATTCGCGATTCAAACGACGCGGCGCCTGGTTCTCGATGCCGTAGAGGTGGAAACCTAGATTGCCCACCTCGGTCGCGGTCGCCCATTCGATATACCCGCTATCCGACCCAGCGGCACTGAACCAGGCCAGGGTCACAGGCACGGTCAGGTCGTCGATGGAACGACCCACGAACCCGGCCAGATTCGGACTGATCACATTGCCGGGATTGACGAACATCCTGCTACAGGCACGCGCGGTGTAGTCCCCTGTTCCGAGGCCAATGGCAAGACCCACCTGGCCCGCAGCGCCCAGATCGCTGATCGATGTGAAGCGCCGTCGCACCTCCTGACTACTGCCGGCCTGATCGCTTCCGAAGGGAAAGTCGCCGTTCGAGTCCTCGATGCAGGTCTCGAAGTCCCCGTAACTGGCCCGACCCCCAGATGCGGCAGCGGCATTGAAGCTCATGGCCAAGAGAACATCGGAGGTGGCGGTCAAGGTCAGCCCGCCCGCCAGACCCGGAACAGGCTGCCATGTGCCGCCACGATTTATTAGACCCTGTGCAACTGTGGATTGGATACGGGGGAAGTTCCCACCGACTCCGTTGCCCACGAAGTGAAGCGCAAAAGCCAGCAGGGAGGAGTTGAAGGTCTCTATCGGAGTGCCCAGAAGGCTTGCCGTACACAGTCGGAATTCGTATGTACCAGGATCGAGATTCTCTGCGATCGCATAGAGCATCACCGCGCCAACGTCGGTGTTACCGCTCAGGGTACGCCCAATGGTTGTCCCGACATCGATTCCATCCTGACACTCGTCGGCTGGCGGCTGGCTGACCTCGTTGTACTGCAGCTTCCAGAGACCGTTGTCGGGACCGAGAACGGGTCTGGTGGCCGACAGAACCGACGCTATGTAGACGTCACGCTCCACGGTCATCGGAGCTACCTGTACAGTGACCAGGACACTAGAGCCATCCGCCCTCTCGACCGGGACGAAATCGGTAGCGGCATTGGTGAATACAAAAGTCCCCTGGTCAGCTAGATCGTGGTCGAGAACGGCTCCGGCTGGCTCCGTGGTCATCGGGATCGTGACCAGGGTGATGCCCTCGGTGCCGATCTCGCTGCCCTGAACCAAGCGATGCTCCAGCGTCACGACAGCCCCTGGATCCAGATCGGTGAACAGCCAGACCAGGTTGATGACTCCGAAGTCGTTGCGAGAATCACTCATCTCGCGGCCCATCACCGAGCTCTGCTGGGCACCGCTTACGAGTCGCCATTCACCTGCGGCGCGGCCCGGAAACGACCCTGTGGGCCTGGCCGAGAAGCTGGCCATCACCACTACATCTCCGGTAGACACTGCCGTGTTGGTCACGCTCTCGACTGGCTCGAAGGCGGTGCTGCTGGTAGGCGTCCGGCCGGCGCTGACGGCCCGGTTCATCGACAGCGTCTCGACCGCTTCGAGACCCGGAACCGCGAGGCCCGCGATCAGACTTGCTGCCAGGACATTTCTCGCCGCGATTGGAATCCTGAGACACCGTTTCACCATTTCTCTCCAATCCCTTCTCCAGCCGCTTCGACATCGGCGCTCGACCCGATCACCAGGACCCGTCGGCGGGCCGGAAATCGGGACCAGAGCCCAGGATTCGGAGTCACTTCTGGCAGCCTGGGGCCTCGAGAATAGCCTGGGTTCGGCAAGGAGTGTATGGCGTTTCTCACGCTCGAAGCCGACGGCCGGGCTAGGTAACTAGGTAAGCCGGAAGATGATCATGGCCGACCACTGCCAGGACCCTTTCGTCGAAGACAGCGAGCCTTCCACTACTAAGGGGGCCGCTGGGTCTGGGTGGAGCCGGAATCGCCCCAGCCTGGGCTACCGCCGAGAGCGACCTGGGCGAGGAGTCCATGATCCACCATCCGTGGCTTTTCGTAGGGACGACGCACGGATGCTGCCGACTCCGGTTCTCGCTCCACCAGGTCGTCGGACAATCTCGCTGTCGGGTGGTCCTCGATTCGGTTCTTCATGTCCTACCAGTCCCTCAGTTAAACGATGTTATGGCACTTCTTGCTGGACCGCAATGGAACTCCAACCCCAACGCCGACGCCAGAGCTCGAAGCTCAGGCATTGCCAGAGAACCACATCGAACGCAGGAGAGATCGACGCTCTGAGTCCGTCTTCGACCCACCTGGGCTCGATGTAGCTTCGCCAGATCGCATCGCTGGATCCAAGAAGCTCCTCGACGACGCGCCTGTTCTTCTGGCGCAAACCAGCTTCCGCCAGCGGTGTCAGGAGCGTTGGCTCGGTGCGCTGCAGAATCGACTCGGGGAGCCACCCGGAAAGCGCTTCCCTCGCAACGTGTTTGTATCGGCCTCGACGGTAGAGTTGATGAGCCGGTAGGCGGAGCATGAACTCGACGAGTCGCAGATCCCGATACGGGTCGCGCAGCTCGACACCCTCCCTGGCGGCGTAGGCATTCTCGAGGCTGAAGCCGCGAGCCACCCGTAGGCCCGTCACGGCCTCGAGCTGGTTCGTCCGCAGACCGTCCAGCTGCCCGAACCGCGGCGAAGACGCCTCCTTGACGATCTGCTGCGACTCCGGCCTCAACCAGGGCATCTCCGGGGTGTCCATCTGCAGAATCTTGCGCCTCACCCTTGCCGGCCATCGCAAGGTCGTGGTTCGTCTCAGCGCCTGCCACGGCCCCCAACGACGCATCTCACCCATGGAATCGACGGTGGCTTCGACCAAACGGCCGGCTCGCAACAGGTCCTCCAGCCAGTATTCACCCCCTGTATACAGCACATCGGCCGCAGCGCAGTTCCAGACCACCCGACTTCCAGCTTCGGCAGCCATCGCCCAAGCCCGACGTTTGAGCTCCCGGTAGATATTGTCCTCTGGTGTGCTCGGATTCAGGAGCAAGGACTGGTCATGACTGAGCGGCAGCGCGTCGTCGCCGTTCACCCGCAGCGCCTCGAGCCCCCATCGCTCGACAACCGGGTCCATGAATGAGCGTTCATCGCAACTGACAAACTCATCGAACACCCAAGAAACCGCTCTCAGCCGCCAGTCTGGACGAGTGCGCAGGAGCTCTTCCGCGCCGAGGGCCGCCGTCGAGGTGGAGTCCAGACCGCCACTCAACATCACCGCCGGGGGCGCCGAAGCGCGGAGTCGACATCGCACCGCCTGTCGCAGCAGGTGGCGATACTCCTCAGTCAGATCCGTCGCGGAATGTCGGCGTAGGGACGGCTCGGCGCTGGGCTGCCAAAACCGTACACGTCTCACCGACTCTTCGCTGACACAAAGGAGCTCACCCGGCGAGAGCTCACGAATCTGCCGGAAGAAGGTCGCGCCGTCGGCCGGCACGCGAAGACCGAAGAAGCAGGCGAGTCGGGTGCCGTCCAGGTCCTCGCCGATTTCTGGGTGAGCGAGCAGGGCGATCTCCTCCGAAGCTACCAGGAGCACGCTGGGGGTCAAATGAAAGAACAGTGACCGATCCCCCAACGGATCTCGGGCACACAGGACGCGGCGCCGCTCGACATCGGCGATCACGACCGCGAACGGCCCGATCAGATGCTGGCAGAAGTCCTCCCCCCAGCGCTGGTAGGCGGCCAGCACCAGACTGGCGTCGCTGGGGCCGCTACTTCCGACGACATCGGAACCCAGATCCGCCAACAAGTCCTCGCGGTTGTCCAGGCGACCATCGAAAACCAACAGGATCCGCCGCAGCGAATCCCAAAGCGGCTGGCGCTCGCCCCTTTCTTCAGGCGTCGTCCAGAAATGCTGATGAGCGAATCCCAGGCAGCCGCGAATCACCTGATCGCAACCGTCGGGCCCGCGAACCGACAGGGCCCGAATCAGCCGCTCGAGCACCTCTGCGCTGGCCGGGGAGCCATCCCGATGGTAGCTGACCGCAAAGCCACTCACCGACCGTACCGCCTACGGGCTTCTCGGTGGACCACTGCAGAATCTACCGGCTCACGGTTCGACCACCAGAGTCGGATCGCCGAGCAGGGTCCACCCGAGCAGCACATCGAGGCGATCCGGGTCACTTTCTGCCAGGTCTCGTTTCGCATCGATCAAAGCCTTGCCCAGGCGTTGTCTCTGGCCACCGATCTCGGCGAAGAGCCGGCTACCCAGCCGTTGTTCCGACAGCGCCTCGGTCAAGGTCGCAGCGCCCAAGACCGCCGCGGCCCCGCGGCCCTCGTTGAGTAGCAGCCGGTGCCCAAGCGTGTCGTAGGTGGGCATGACGTGGTAGGTATTCCAGCAGCCCCACTGCGTGATCACGGTCGGCCGGTCGAAATTCTCCAAGGCGTCGGCGTCGTCGCTATCGAAGAGCCCATCGAAGCTCCACACCGACGGCCCCGAATGACCGAAGTAGCTGGTCAAGGCCACACCGAGGTTGATCTCGTCCATCAGCAGCTGACGGGCATCCTCGAGAAGCATCTCTTCGAGATAGACCCGTTGCTTCTGCCAGGAGCTCGACAGATAGCCGAGCATCTCGTCGCTCGCGTTGCTGAAGGAGTACCCAGCAGCAGCGTCGAAGGCGTCTGCGGCAAAGACCGCGGTCTGCGGGTAGTCGATATCCGCATACCTCAGCGTCCTTTCGAGAATGGCCTCCAGCTCCGTGGTCGTACGCACCGGCCAGCGGCCCACGGCCACATCCGGCACTCCGTCGTCATCCACATCCCCGTAGAGGGGATCCACCGGTGCAAAGTGAACGATGGAATCCGTACGGGTGTAGAGAGTGGGAACGAAGCTGATCGAACCCTGACCGAGATAGTCGTGGTAGTCATAGGTGTCCCCACCCACCAGCAGTACATACTCGGTTCCCTGTTCTCGATGGGCCTGACCGATGAAGGCGCGGATCGCCTGGGGATCGAAGACCCCATGACCGACCCGGTCATAGATCTCTTCGACATTGACCACCTGGACACTCAAGCCCTCCGAGCGCCGGGCCGCAACCAGCGGCTCCAAACCCTCGAGAAAGTCCGGATGCGCGATGATCAGCAGATCGACCTCCCTCTGCAGCAGAGGAGAAGGCTCCGGAGCCAGCACGGCCTGCGGTACATGCAACGCGTCGACGCTGGAGACAAAGTACGTGGTCTCCTCATCGCTACCCGGGAAGGTGGCACTGTAGGCGCCGGGAAGGCCACCGATCTGCACGCTTTCGATGCTCTCCACCCTGTCTCCGACTCGCCGATAGACCACGACGTCAGCCGAGGGCAGGCCGTCGACCCGAAAGGCCCTCGCCGCGGCCGTAAACTGCAGCCGCCCGGCGACAGCCTCGAAGCGGCGCGGGTACCGTACTCGATAGTGATCGTAGTTCACCAGGTCGTAGAGAGCCCCGGTGTCATGGGGCAGCAACACTCGCAGGAAGTTGTCATTGGGCTGCAGAACCCAATCGGGTATCTCCACCTGGACAGGGTGATCCACGTGACCATCGAACCACTCATCTGCCAGCTCGACCCCGTTGACCTCGATCACCACATGATGGTCCGGTGACTGCGGGAAGTTGGTCACTCCCCACATGGCAATCGTCAGCTCGACGGGCCCGGCCTGCGGCAGCCGATCTTCGAGCTCGAGCTCGAAGAATTCATCCACCGGCCCGGAGATCGCCAACATTCGGGCGTCGTACCAGGGCTCATCACCGGGCGCCCCAAAATCGTACAGGCGATTGGCTTCGACCGTCCGCGTCTCGTAGTAGAACTCGGGTGTCCTCACCGAAGGTGGTGTCCAGAGCCCGACGCGGTCTACCCGCTCGGCGGACCAGGCGTCCGCGATCAGCGTGTAGACGTTGGTCTTGGTGTAGAGCGTGTCCAGCTTGCGACCGACGAACTCGAAGTACGAGCCTGGACCGAACGGACCTCGCCCCTCGATCCGGATGGGCACGGGTTCGCCGCCTTCCAGAAGCGCCAGCTGTGCCACCGGCACACCACCAAGATCGATTCCTGCCGCCAGCAGGGCTTCATAGGTCACTCGGTGGATGCCGTCCTCGCTCACCCGCAAATGCACCGCAGGGGTGAGGGCTGCCGCAAAACCCTGGCCCTGGCCGAGCCTCGACCGGCGACTGGTTTGGCGAGCCTTTGCCTTTCTTCGGTGCTCGCGGCCGATTCCGACCCAATCGATAGGTGCGATTTCCCGACTCTTGCGACCATAGGTCTGTCCAAGCTCGAAGGGACCGTGATAGCGCAACTGACCATGGAAATCCACATCCTCGAGCAGGAACTGGTCTCCTGCGACTCCCCACGCCTCCAAAGAGTAGCGCTGGGCAGTCAAGGAGTCACCCAGATGGGAGGGCACCAGCGAGTCGTTCAGCCGCACCAGGCCGTCTTCGGCCAGCACATAGAGGTTGAACCCCAGGTTTCCAGTCTCCGTGGCTGTAGCCCACTCGAACCTGACAGTGCCGGCGCCTTCTGAGGAGAAGTACGACAGGGTCACCGGAGTGGTGATCAGACCGCCGCTCCAGAAGCCGAAATCCTGACCTCCCACGTCGCCCGCACCCATCGTAATCGTTACGGGTTGCAGTCCCGTCGTGCCGACTTGCGTCGTCTGGACATACCCGTCGACGGCGGTACCCGAGGTATCGACCGCCACCAGGTAGTCTCCCGGTGGCAGATCCTCCAAGAGGTAGTCACCGTTGGCATCAGACACGGTGCTGCCAATCAGAGGTTCATCAGGGTCCAGCACCTGGTCGCCATCGAGGTCGCTGAAAAGCAACACCTGCGCCCCAGCAACTCCGGGCTCCCCTGGACTGTCCAGGTTGCCATCCTGATTCAGGTCGTCAAAGACCGCACCCGAGATCGTGTAGGCCATACCCACCGGCGCGGCGTAGCCGAAGTCCAGATCGAAATCGCCGCTACCGCCCGCCAGAATCAAAACCCCCTGCTCATCGCAAGACAATGTAGGTCGGCAATCGACTCCGGGCACGTCCGGATCCCCGGTCTGAACAAAGCTCGATACCACTCCTGCCGTATCGGTCACCCGGACCACATAGTTGCCGTCCGGCAGCGACGAGAATTCGTACTCGCCGTTCTGATCGGTCACCGCGTTGCGCACCAGATTGTCGGTTCCCGGGGTGATCGCACCGTCGTTGTCGACATCGAGCCACAGCTCGAGCGTCACCCCCTGGATCCCCGACTCACTGGGATCCTGGAAGCCATCTCCATCGACGTCGTGCCAGACGGAATCGCCGATCGTCCCCGTGCCGCCAGAAGGCGCAAAACCGAAGTCGAGAACCGCCGGAGTGCTGACACCGCCGGCAACCGTCAACGAGCCTTCAGCATCGCAGGTCACACAGATCCCGAGCTCGTCCGGATCGTAGGACTGCGGCAGACCGACGAGGATACCGGCGAGATCACTGATACTGACGGTGTAGGAGCCGTCAGGCACACCGAAGAACCCATAGCCGCCATCCGGCCCCGTAGTCGTCGTGCCGAGGATATTGCCCGAGGCGTCGAGCAGATTCACCGTCACTCCCGCCAGACCCGGCTCACCAGTGTCTTGCACGCCGTCGCCGTTCTCGTCTCGCCAGATGCGATCGCCAATGGAACCCGTGGTCCCGCCGTCGAAACCGAAGTCCAACTGGGTCACCACGTCCCCTGCCACAGCCGTCAGGTTGTAGGTGTCGTCCCCACCCAGATTCGTCGGCGTCGTGTTAAAGCCTGCCGGCAGACTCGTCGAATCGTAGCTGACAAAGTAGTCTCCAGGTGCCAGACCGGTCGCCAGCCAGAAACCGTCGACATTGGTCGTCACCGTGCACGGTGAGCAGCCAGGTCCATTGATCGTCACGTCGACACCACCGATCCCGATCTCTCCAGGATCCTGCAAACCGTTGGGGTGAACGGTGCCGACACCGTCCAGATCGAAGTCATACCAGACCCGATCACCGAGCACCACCGTACCGGTCGCCGGCAGGTAGCCGAAACCGGCTTCGCCGTAGTCCTCGCCCTGTGAAAGAGCAATGACCGCCGAGGGTTCCACACCCGGATAGGTCGTCTCGATCAGATCTCCGGGACTGGTGGTCGGCAGTGTCGTCTCATCCAAATCGACGAAGAAGCTGCCCGCGGACAATCCCGGGAATCCGTAGCCGCCGTTGGCGTCGGTCAGGGTCGTCGCGATTGGCGTGCCGTCGTCTCCGGTCAGGATCCCGGTGTCGTCGCCGTTGGTCTCGCCGGCGGTGCCGTCACCGTCCAGATCGAGCAACCCGTCGATGACCGTGGCGCCGTTGAAGGTACCGTCGTCCGCTGCGTCAATCACGCCATCGTCATTGATGTCCAGGGCACCGCCGATGATGCGCAGGGTGCCCAGCACGCCGGTGTCATTGGCATCCACGGAGCTGTCACCGTCGAGATCGATGCGACCGTCGATGACGCTGACCGTCGGCTCGAACACACCGTCCGCATCCAGGTCGCGGTAGAGATCCATCGTCACGCCGGGGACTCCGGCCTCGGTCGGATCTTCCAGCCCGTTGGGATGATCGGTGCCGGCACCGTCCAGATCGATCTCGAGCCAGACCGTGCCACCGATCGACGCCACAATGCTCTCGCGGACATAGCCAAAGTCGGTGTTCTCGATGTCCGACCCCGCCATGGAAACGGCCACCGCATCGAGTCCGCTGGTCAATCGAAAGCCGTCGAGCAGTCGAAAGTCATCCGTCACCTGGACGGTGTAGTCGCCAATCCGCAGATCGGGAAAGCTGTAGTTGCCGCTGGCGTCTGTCGTGGTCGCCGCGATCTGATTGCCGCCACTATCCAGCAGCACCAGGGTAATCCCTGAAATACCATCCTCAGCGGCGTCCTCCACTCCGTCGACATCCACATCGTCGAAGATGGTGCCCGACACATCGCCGAGAGCGGCGTTGCGGTAGCCAAAGTCCATCGTCAGATCGGTTACCGTCGTCGACAGCGAAGGCGTTCCTTGGCTATCGCAGGTCACGCACGTGCCGGTTTCATCCGGATCACCGGTCTGCGAATAGCCGGTCAACCACGCGCCCACATCGGTCACGACCACCCGGTACTGACCTGGAGGTGTGTTGGCAAAGAAATACCTCCCGTCCGGGGTCGTGAACGTCGTCGTCAGGGTCTGATCGTCGGCGGTGCCGAAAACCTCATCCGGTCCTGGACCCAGCAACTCGACGGTCACGAAGCCGATTCCTGGCTCTCCCGGATCCCGAATGCCGTCACCGTCCGCATCGCTCCAGATCAAGTCGCCGATCAGACCAGGTTCTTGAAAGCCGAAGCTCTGCCCTGCGACATCTCCACCGGCAATCGTGACTCCCTTACCGCCGTTTGCGGCCGGTATAGTGGTCGCCGCGAGCCCTTGCAGAACCCCATTCACGTCGGTGATGTCGATGGTGTAGTCGCCGTTGGGTAGGCCGCTGAAACTGAACTCGCCACCCGTATCGCTGAGACTGGCTACGATATCGCCGTTGCTGTTTAGCAGGCTCGCAGTCACCCCAGGAATTCCTGTCTCGCCCGCGTCCAGATCTCCGTTGCCGTCGAGGTCGTACCACAGCGCATCGTTGATCGAGAACAGACTGGGATTCTGAAAGCCGAAGTCGGTATTGCTCACCACCTGGCCCGCCGAGACGCTCAGGGGTGCGCTGGTGAAGCTCCCCGGGCTCTGAGGTCCTGAAGTGGGGGTGTAACCGGACAGAGCTCCACCGGTATCGGTGACCCGAACGAGGTACTCGCCGGGTGCCAAGCCTGTGAAACTGTAGGATCCGTCGATGTTGGTGGTCGTGGTGGCCACGACCCCGCCTGTCGCCGGATTGACCAGGTCTACCGTGACGCCGCCGATTCCCACTTCTCCAGGATCCTGGACGCCATCCCCGTCCGCGTCGCTCCAGAGAAAGTCTCCGATGACCGCCGTACCCGTCGCCGGCACAAATCCGAGATCGACATCGAGCGAGCGCTCGCCTGCAGAGAGAACGATAGACGTGGCGGGATTCGTGGTGCCGGGAGCCGTCACCAGATTGGCCGGCAGGGTCGTCTCGTCGACAAAAATGTCATAGGTCCCCGCGACCAACTGATCGAAAACGTACTCGCCCGCGGCGTCGGTCGTCGTAGTCGGGCAATCGACTCCTGCAGTGCAGGTGCCGTCACGAAGCTCCACCGACACGCCGCTCAAGCCAGGCTCACCGATGTCCAACACTCCGTCGCCGTCGATGTCGAGCCAGACGAGATCGCCGATAGCACCGGCCCCCACGGCAGGAAGATTCACAGAAGCGCTGTTACGAGCTCGCAGAGTGAAGTTACGGGCGGGATTGTGAGAGACCGCGCTGGCGATGTTGACTACCGGACCGGGCGCATCGCCAGGCTGCACGACATAACTCGCGCTGGTCGAGACCGACTCTCCCGGGGCCAGGTACGGATCACCGCCCGCCTGGAAGTTCTGCAGTACTTCAGTGGCTGTCAGAGCCTCGCACTGGACAGAGACCAATTCGTACTGCCCAAGCCACGCCCGCACCGGATCGGTGCTCCCGGCGCTGAACTCGTTGGCCAGGCCGAAATCGTAGGCGGCGTTCCAATTGCTGAAATCGCCGCCGATTGTCGCCGTGGCAACCTGAGCTCCATCCACATAGAGAAATGCATTCCCAGCCGCGTCGCGCGTTGCCACCACATGCTGCGGCGCCGTGGTCTGTACGACGCCGCCATCGAGGGTCACCGTCGTACCGTTGAGCCCGTTCGTCGTGGTGCGCAGTCGAAACTGATAGGCGGCCCCATTCTGACCCAGGGTGAAGTTACGGTTATTGGCGTCGAGCGACTGGGTGACGATCCGCGCCGGCCCGGCCTGCGTGTTGTTGGCTGGGGTGATCCAGGCTTCGACCGTGATCTCGTCGGTCGAGGTGCAGAGTCCATAGATCTTGCTACTGTCCGTCGTGTTCGACACTCGGGTCGGCGAGTTGATGGACAGCGTGTCGCCGCCCCAGGTGACGTTGCCGACATCCTCGACCGTCAAGTCGAGCGTCGGACCGAGACCGGATCGATCCGTGACGGTGGCGCCGCCACCCTCGTCGAAGGGATACATCACCTGCAAGTTCCGATCGAGCCGAGCAACTGGCGGCACGATCGGACCGATCAGGTCATCCGTCAGTGTGCCGCTGAGATACTGGTTGCTGTTGTTGGTGGCGGAATAGAAGTAGTTGACCGTCTCGCCGATAGCCGCTTCGGCTCGATCAGCCACCTTGACGAGGCTCAAGGCTCCGCTGGAAACGATCGGCTCGGAGGCGGTAGAGGACGATGAGAACTCCCCGTCGACGGTGACATTGGCCGTGTTGGTGATACCCGTTATCCCCTCAGTCAGTGGATCGTTGAGCACGATTTGGTAGGTGATGAGCAGCGTCTGACCGGGAGACAGGGTGCCGACATTGGCGCCGCCTTCATCGAGCGGAAACGGCGTTGTGCCGCTGTCAGGAATAGGCGTCGAGCCGTCACGAAAGGTGGAGTTGGGCACATAGGTGGTGTTGGGGTCTGGATCATCCGACACCACGACGTCGGGCAGATCGGTAGTCCCGGTGCTCTCAACCGTCAGCGAGAACAGGAGGGTATCTCCGGGGTCTAGAAAGCCGTTGCCGTTGACGTCGACCAGCAGCTCGGAGCTCTTCAGCAGGTACGGATTGGCCAGCGGCAGCACCGCGGTGCCCATGTCGAGCTGCTGCGCTTGACCCGAGCCCGAAAAGGCCGGATCCTGTCCCCAGGCAGCAGCAAACTTGACGTCACCAGTGGTCGAGATTCGCAGGCCGGTAGCGTCATAGGGCACACAGCCCGCCGGCGGAGTACCGCCGACGAAAAACTGGTACGACTCCAGCGCCAGGACGGCCTGCGTCGCTTCCGCAGTGCCATCACCGTCGCAGTCGAACTGGAACGTGGTGCTGGCCTCGGGCGTGACCCAGATCGGGCTTGCGTTCTCAGTGAGATTCGTGCTGCCCGGCGCCCAGCCGACCGCCGCCAGGATGGTCAGGTCACGTTCAGGAATCAGCGTATAACCCCAATCATGGATCTGACCGTCGGCGTCGACCGCCACCAGCGCGTAGAAGGGCTCATTGCCAGGCGTGAAGTAGTGCACTGCTGAAGGGGTCGCGTTCTCGGGCAGCAACCGCGTAACGACCGTTCCTGCGGGCACCGAGAAGGTCTCATTCAGGGCTACCAGATCGTCTTCTCGAACCGTGATCGCCGAAGTCCCGGGGTTGTAGATGAAGGCGGTGACCCCGACCCCACCAGTCGTGGTGTCACCCACCGGCGAGAAGTAGCTATCTCCCCAGTCGATGAAGGGTATGAGGCTGAACCATCGACCCTCGTAGGTCGAATCGAAGTCGCCGCTCAAGACTTGGACGGATACCAGCCCCCCTCTGCTCTCCACCACGGCACCGACAAGCACATCCTCGACCAGTACGGTCTCACCCTCATTTAGCACCACATCCGCTAAGTCCCCGGCATCGAGGAAGTCGCCATCCGCATTCGCATCGACGCTGACCAGGGTGTCGTCCTTCTCCGAGATGACCGCCAGAGCCACCCACTCGAAGGCGTCGGGAGTGGTCTGCGCATCGATTCCCACCGGCGTTTCGAATCGGGTGCACCAGTCACCGGTGTCGGGGACCTCGGTAGCGGCGCCGAGCTGGGCCTGGATGCCGGTCGACGGCCACGCGGCGCGCGTCACCGCCAACAATTCGGTCGAGCCGAACTTGTCACGCCCATCGAACAGGTTGTTGGCGGCCACCGGGTCGCGAGGTAGCGGCACATCGCTTTCGAGGACCACCACATCACCAGCATTGATCAAGTCCGAGGCGAACCCGGGTGGAATGCCATTGCCGGGGTCATTGTCACCCCAGATCTGCGTGCCGCCCAAGTTCCCGGGATTACTGTAGATGTCGATCGGGTTCTCGAGATCCTCCTCGTAGCCGTTCTCCCAGTGGTCGTAGTGAATGACCGTGCCATCGACCGTCGGAGAGATCGAGATCACCGAGTGCATCTCGTCATTCGCCGGCAAGAGTTGGATGGCGTTGGCCCAGGTGCGAGCATCATCCTCGGGAATAGGAACGAAGAAGGACTGCACCAGGGACTGGGCACTGAGGACAGCACCCCCGACGGAGCCCGACAGCAGCAGTAAGCAGGCTGTGACCGTTCGCGAAGCGACCAACGCAGCCATCCGGCCTCGCCAACCAGACCGTCTGATCGAGATCCGATGCCGTCGAATGGTATTGGTAGATATGTCTAGCGATATCATCGCCGTCTCCTCAGAGGCTGTCTACTCAGCTCTCGGTTGCATCGGATCATTGACTCTTCGACGATCGGAGTTGTCACTTCCGGTTCAACGCCATGCTGTCTACGTAGGATCATGATGGCTCATTCCTTAACTCAACTCAACATCGACGCAGACGTTCGTGTCGTCGAGCGATGCGATCCACACCGGACTTCTGCCGGCGCCCGGCCGACTTTGAGATCGATGGTCAGATTCTCCTCGTTCACTGTGTTCGATTCCACACGTTTGGCTTCGAGACTTGCTCGAGCCGATCTATTCGGGGAGGCGCTCCACCTCCGCCCTGCCTTAAATTTGCAAGGCAAGTGCCAACCGATTTTTCCTCGAATCCCGGGGCACCAGTCTCCGGCCACCCGCTAGTCGATTCTGTCTAAATACTAGAATGAATGGACTTGCGGAGCCCGGTCAGGCTTCGACTCGACGCGAATCGATCTGAGCCTATGCCAATTCTTGTCAGGGGTCGGACGAGAAAGCGGAGATTGGTCAGAACTCGGACGAAGAAGTGGAGCCTCAGCCGAAATTTCGGCTCATCGGCACCGGTTTCGAATCTCTTTCACTGGCACCGCACCTGGCAAGCTCGGTGCAGCCAACCGCACCGAAGCCGCACGACTGGCTCGCAAGCAGAGGTGGCCGTAGCCGGTATCGAGCGCCGCAAGATGCGATCTCTCCGGCCTGATCTCAGCCAGGACCGGCAGTCGCCACCCAACCCGGTTCATCTCGCAGGGTGAGATCCTCCGATCCGGATCCGTGTGCGCCCCAATCGAAAGCCGACCAACCCGGGACAACTCCGATCCATCGATCGTGATGTGAGTCATTGACAGACTTCGGCTTCTGACGTTTGCTGGGTTTGCTGCAACTGGCATGGGAGATAGCTCGATGAAGCCAACAATCTCAATCGTTGTCTTACTGGCCGCCTCCCTCGGGGTGGGCATCTATCTCTCTCCTGTCCACGACGACGCGGGAAGCCAGATCCCGGACCCGGGATCTGCGAACGAGGCCAGCCCCTTGTCCTCTGATGGAGGTGGAGAGTCGGTCGGCTTCGATCTCGAACAGCGAGGCATTCAACCCGCAGTTACCCCCGACGGCATCGTCACCCATGTGGTTCCGTCCATCGTCACCAGGCCAAAGGCTCACTACACGGCCGCTCCTGTCGAACAGCAGCAGCGAATTCGTCCCACCGATATCCCGCTGGTCGGGAAGGGGGGCCAGGGTCTGGGGTTTCCGGCCCCCGTAGCTACGTCGGAGTCCCCCCGGCGGCAGACCACCCCCATGGAGAAACCACAAGCCACTACTCGGCCACCGGCGCCCTCTGAGACCGGAGCGCCCCAGCCACCGGCCAGCCGCGCGCCGGCCCTCGATCTCAGCTTTGATGCCGCCGACTTCGTCAACAACAGCTCTCTGACCGGATTCGTCTTCATCCCCCCTGATCCCATCGGCGCAGCCGGACCCGACCATGTGGTCAATGTGGTCAATGTCGCCATCCAGTTCTTCCAGAAGGACGGCACCCTGGATGCCAATCTGTCACTGCGGGACTTCTTCGCCGGTCTCTCCCCGACGACCTACACCTTCGACCCCAAGGTCATCTATGACCAGTACGCCGAGCGCTTCGTGGTCGTCACCCTGGAGAAGACCAACAGTCCCGAGACCTCCCGCATCTTCGTGGCAGTCTCCGACGACGCCGATCCCAACGGCGCCTGGACCGTGACCGCCATCGACGCCTACATGGTGATCGGCAGCCAGACACGCTGGGCCGACTACCCTGGTTTCGCCATCGACGAGGAGGCGGTCTACATCACCGCCAATATGTTCAACTTCCCCGGCACCAACCTGGGTGGTGTGAGACTGTGGATCCTGGACAAGGGACTCGGCTCGTCGGGCTTCTATGATGGCGGTCCGGCCTCCGTCTCGGTGTTCAATCCCTATGCCGGGGGTGGCAGCGGGAGCACTACCCAACCGGCCCATGTCTTCGGAACGGCACCCAATTCTGCTTTCGGTACCTTCCTGGTCTCCTACTCCGGTCTCACCGACGGCCTCAACGAATACCTCCAGGTCACCCGACTGGACAACCCGCTGGGGACCCCCAGCTTCAGCCAGAACTTCTACAACCTGGGCAACCTGGAGACCAATCTCTCGGAGCTCCCGGGGGCACCCCAGAACGGCGATTCCCGGCTCATCAACACCAACGACAGACGCGCCCTGCATTCGGTCTGGAGAGACGACAGCCTGTGGATTGTCGCCACCGTGGCGCTGCCTGATGTCCTCGGACCCGAGGAGACCGCTGCCTACTGGTGGCAGATGGACACGTCCGTCCTGGGCTCGCTGAGCGTCAACGACCAGGGATCGATCCTCGGTGAGGACATCGCTTCTGGAACCTATACCTTCTTCCCGTCGATCGCCGTCACCAGCGGCGGAGATGTGGGCATCGGCTTCTCGGCCTCCGCTCCATCGATCTACGCGGGCTCCTACTACACCACTGTCGAAGCCACCGCGCTGGCCGCACCCAATACCGGCACGCAGGTCCTGCGTGCCGGTCTCGCGCCCTACTACCGGGTCCTCAACGGAACTCGCAATCGCTGGGGTGATTACAGCGGCGTGGCCCTCGATCCGGTCGACGAGTGCTTCTGGGTCTACAACGAGCACGCCATCACTCAGGGCACACCTACCGGCAGTCCACCGCAGACCGGTCGGTGGGGAACCGCCTTCGGCCGGGTCTGCACCTGCGACCAGACACTGGCCCTGACCCAGGGCCTATGGCACCAGGTCTCGCTGGCCTGCAATACCGGGCAGGTCCAGACCGCCGCGGCGCTCTTCGGCGACGACCTGGGCGGCACCTACGGCACCGACTGGGGGATGTATGGCTGGGACGCTACCGCCGCCACCTACAACTTTCTGGCGGAGACGGCGCCGCTGGCTCCCGGTCAGAGCTACTGGATCGCCACGCACCAGGCCTCGCAGAGCGTCCGCATCAAGGGCTCGCGCCCCCCGGTCTTCGAGATTCCACTGGTGGACGATCCCGCCGGTCGATTCAACATGGTCGGGCATCCCTACAACTACGATGTCTGCTGGGAGGACGTAGCCGTCATCGATTCCGACGATTCGGTGTTGACGCTGGCGCAGGCCGATCCAGGCAACGCCTGCCAGAATCCCAACCCACTGGCCAACGGTTGCCGGATGTCGCGAATCGCTCACAAGTGGAACGGCAACACCTATGACGCCTTCAACGGGATCACTCCCAACGAAAGGGGCACCCTGGTGGCCTGGGATGGCTTCTGGGTCCAGGCCTTCAAACCCGGCATCCGGCTGCAGGTTCCGGCCCAACCCGGCAATTGTGGAACACCGGCGGCACCCGAGCCGGGCAAGTCACCCTCCAACCGCGGTACCCGAGGCGCGTCTCGCAGTGCGCGACCGGGCGGCTGGAGCATCAACCTGACCGCCAGCTCCGGAGACATGCGGGCCAACGGCTCCTTCGGCCATCTCCTCGGAGCCGAGTCAGGCTACGATCTGCACGACCTTCCCCAGCTCAGCCCGTTCGGCACCACATTCCTTTCGCTGGTCTTTCCGCAACCGGAGTGGCAAGAGCGAGCCGGCGACTACGCCACCGACTATCACCCTCTACGGCGCACGCCGCGACGTGATCGCTGGCAGTTCGAGGTCCGAACCTCGGCGATCGGAGAGGTGATCACTCTCTCCTGGGAGAGCCCAAGGGGACCGCTGAAACGCTCGATCCTGGTCGATCTGCAGACCGGACATCGCCAGCGGATCGGGCCTGGAGAGACCTATTCCTACACCGCAGACGCCGAGAGTCGAGCCTTCGCCTGGATCGTCAGGAAGTAGACCGCGACAACCGATCAGGGTGGATCGGGCGGCTGTCCAGGACCCTGAGAGCTCGAGTCGAACGGCGCCGAGCCGGTGCCCCGAACCACCTCAGAGATCCTGAACTCCTGCAGACTCGGTACGACATACGGGCGGCGTTCCGCCGGTCGAGGCGCCCAGTCCGAGGATCCTCCTCCCTCTCGGCGGGATGAGGGCTCAGCGGAGCTTTCGCGGGTCGTGGTCATTTCGACGATCGCCAACTCCGTTCTTGTCGGCCTTCTCGAGCAGCCCCGAGGTTGCCACGAAACGATCGGCCATGTACAGCCCCAGGACAGACCACAGTCGGGTCGCCGACGCAGACTCCTGTACTACCCCCGAAAGACCATCGCCGTCAATGGAATCGATCGCCTGCATTGCCCAGCGGTGGGAGGACAGCCGCTCGACAATGGACTCCCGGCGGCTCTCGAACGGATCCGAGAAATGGGTTCTCTCGACACGGCCTGCCACCGTGGCTGGATAGAGGTCGGACAGCGCTTCTCGCATCAGGTGCTTCTCCCGCCGGCACCCGATGACGTGCTCGGGAGGAGTTCGAAACGCCAGATCGATCACCCGGCGATGCATGAAAGGCAGGCGAACCTCGCACTCCCTACGGCTCACCACCTGCTCCATCGACCAGAACTCGAAGGCCGTACGGCGCCGGTGCAGGCTCTCGGCCAGATGCGACCGTACCGGTCCCGATTGGCCGTCCAGCCAACCGATCTCAGGATCCTCCCGAATCTCTTCCCAGGCCGGAGCCGAGAGCCACCGCGGCGGCTGAGCACGACGTAGCCCCAGGGTGCGGAGGGTCCGGCCGACGGCAGGGCGCAAACCGTGGGACCAGATGTAGCGCCGCCGATCCACCCAAGGTGGGAGCTCATATCCAGCCAGACCCCGAAGGCCCCTGATCCAATGACCGGAGCTGAACTCCTGGCGAAGATAGGGGATGGGATCGCCCCCCAGCCATTCATCCCCTCCGTTGCCCGTCAGGACGACTGGACGACCGTCGGCGGCGGCAGCCGTGGCTACCAGATCGATGAAATAGGTCGTCAAGTACGGGTAGACATCCAGATCCGGCAGAAGAGCGAGGCCCCTCTCGATGGGATCGATCGAAGCGGCCTCGATCCAGATCGGCTCGGGTCCCCCGGAGTGCTGGATGGCGTCTTCGATCAGGGATCTCTCGTCGCATTTCATGTCCGGGAACACCAAACTGCAGGCGCGACCCAGAAACGCCTGTGACTGCTCTGCAGCGGACCGCACGGCCAATGCCCATATCGCCCCGGAGTCCCGCCCTCCACTCAGCGACAGTGCCCACAGCCGATTCGGTGTCGCATCCTCCACGGCTCGGGTCACCACTCTTCTGGTCCTCTCGGCGCTCTCCCGAAAGCTCCAGGTCTCGCCACCTCGCCCGGGGAGCGGCGGCTCCCAGAAGGGGCTTCGATGGGGTCCCCGGCTTGGCTCACTCGCCTCGAACCGATACAGAATCGATGGATAGATCCGCGAGACTCGAGAGTCCAGAGTTCCCTCCATCGGTAACGGCCGCTGGAGCAGCATGCGGACGAAGCTCGGCTCGTCCAGGCTGGGGTCCACACCCAGGCCACGCCGAACCTGCCTCACCTCGGAGCCGCAGCAGAGGACGTCTCCGTTGGTGCCAAAAAACAGCGGCCGGGTGCCGCCGACCGAGCAGGCCGCGTGGAGAAGACGCGGGCCTCGCTGAAATACCAGAACCGAGAATTCTCCGTCGAGCTCCTTCAGGGTCGAGGCACCGTGCTCTCTCCAACGAGCGGCCACAGCATGGGCAGCCGAGTCCGCGTTCCCGCACGAGAACGATGACGAGACCACATACCCATGGACCAGGACCACCAGATCGTCGAGCTCGGCTGCGGAGGCGTCCCGGGCGTGCGTCTGGACGCCCAGGACCACGGGACCGGCAGAATGAGTCTCGAGTCGACCGCGATAGGGTGCCAGCTGCGACATCTCGAGCAGCAATCTCTGCCCCCACCCAGCCTCGCCAGCACCACTCACGGCCAAGATGCCACCCATGGCCGCTAGTCTATTGGCTCGAGGACGACCGGCGAAGCCGCAGACGCCCTTGCCGAACCCGGACCGGCTCCTCTAGCATGAGAATCGATGACCAGGCCGACTCCGAACCGACTCGAGCCGTCTGCGGAGGTGCGAACGCAGGAGATCGATGGCGAGATCGTGCTGCTCGATCTGGCCAGCGAGAGGTTTTTCACCCTCAACGAGGTAGGTGCCAGGATCTGGCAGCTGGTCGGCGAGCACACCGAGCCTGCAGTCGTCTTCGAGAAGATGCTGGAAGAGTTCGAGGTCGAGCCCGAGACCCTGAAAGAAGACATGGACTCTCTGCTGGCAGAGTTGGTGGAGGCCGGTCTGCTGCGTACCGTTCCCGAGGAGAACGATGCTTAGAAGACTCAGGGTCTTCTGGAATCTACCCGCCAGGGATCAGCGCCTTGTCTTGAAGACCCTGGTAGGGCTGCCATGGCTCGCTCTGCAGCTCAAGACCCTGGGTTTTGGACGACTCCGCCGACGGATCGAATCCTTGCGCCTCGGGCCTGCTCCCTTCGAGGGCAACCGAGAGAGAGATGCTGTCGCCGACCGCCTGACCTATCTCGTGGACGCTGCTGCGAGTAACGGTATCTTTCGCCATACCTGCCTGCCCAGGTCGCTGCTCCTGCTCAGACTGCTGCGGCAAAATGGAATCGAGGCGGAGCTCCAGGTCGGTGTCAAAGGCGGCGAGGCCTTCGCAGCCCATGCCTGGGTCGAGCTCGATGGCAGACCCCTGAACGATGCCGCCGATGTGGCTGAGCGATTCGAAGCCTTCCCCGTAGCCTAGCCAGTCAGATCGATCGATCCAGCAGCCGCTCGATGGCTGTCCGAACCTCCTCGAGGCGGGAGAATTCTCGCGGATAGGAGAGCCGGTACAACGGCAGAGCTCGCATGGCGCTGCCCGAGGAGGCGAAGTATCCGGCCAGCGCCTGTCGGTCCTTGGGGTTCAACAGGAATCCATGCTTGAGCAGCTCGGTCAGGGATGCGCCCCGCTCGACTGGAGCGATCAGAACCTCCTGGCCTGCTCCTCCCCCTTCAGAGATATCTATGGTGAACAGCGCCTGAACTGCACCCTGTTGAATTGTCCCCGATCCGACAGGCAGTCGCGTCTTCCAGGATCGAGAGACCTCGATCTCAGCAACGGCGCTGGAGGGAGTCAGCTCATCGACCGACTCCGGCCACAATCGTAGGCTCGGATAGGCCGCCAGAGCCTGCAGACCCGTCTCAGTGTCCCGCAGATGGACACAATCGTCGGTCAGCAGCTTCCAGCCGGACCCCAGGAAGCTGGCGGCGAGGGTGGACTTCCCCGAACCCGTGGCGCCCAGAAAGATCAACACCCGATCTCCATCGGCCACTGCGCTGCCGTGCAGCACGAGCCTACCGGCATGGCTCTCGAGGCGTGGCAGCACGTGATCGAGCAGCAGATGTCGCGTCGTCTCGGCATCCACGCCGTCAGCCGGATAGCCGCGGATCCGGCGGCCCGAGTCGAGGAATTCGAAGTCGACCCCACCGGGGAATCTCAACAAGTGGCCCGAACCGAAGACACCCACCGACAGAAAGATCTCGCCCGACGGCAGCTTCCAGTCCCAGACCCGCTGCAGATCTGCCGGGGACTCGAACGCCGCCTCTGGCTGCGAGTACTCGTAACGAACCTCGAGATCGCTCGCCTGAGGAAGCTCCGGAAGAGCCACCTCGGATCGAACCGCGAAATCGAAGAATCTGTAGAGAGAAACCGGGGATTGCGAGTCCAAGTCGATTCTAGTCGCGCGGACGGTCCGGTTGATCACCCGTCGGACCGCCGGAGACTCCGTCGGGATTCATGGAGCCGACTCCACGGACGACGTCAGAGAACTCGTAGGATCTAAGCATTGGAGGGTTGTATAGACGACGGGGCTCGGCGTCCGGATGAGCGGGATCGCCGGAGTTGGCTCCAGACTGAGGCAGGTCAGGCAGCTGGGAAGATCTCATCGTTCGTTCCTCACGTCATCCGGTGAATGTGACCCTCGGCCAGAAACACAGCTCCTAGGATGACCGAGAGGGTTACATTGATAAAACCGAATATGATGATGGCACGACAGGGCAAAACGGTCAATTGAATACTTTACAGACCAGAGACCTACCCGAACAGCCACTCGCACTGGGCAGCTGGAGATCAGACCGAGGAGCGAGCTTGTGGCTTGTCTGCTAGTGTCGCTACTCGAGGACACGGCACGCCCTACCCAAAGCTCCTCTCCAAGCCCTGGACGATGAACCTGCCGGTAAAAACTGATCCAAAAGCCGGTTCAGCCCCGATTCTGGGGATGGGATACATGCGGTCCGGCACGACGCTGGTCTTCAATGTGCTGAGAAATCACCCCGACGTGTTTTCGCAAGAGGGGGAGCCGAAGTTCTTCGAGTACCTGCCATCCATCCGCAATGCCTATCCCGACCTCGGGAACATTGACTGTCTAACCGGACTGATTTCATTTGTCGCCAACACCGCCCGCTTCGGTCACCCGATGAAGCAGCTGAGGACATCGCTGGTGCAGGATTCGGCCTTTTCGAGAGGAGATCTCGAGGAGCTAGCGTCGAATTTCGATACTCCTCTTGACTACACAGATGTCTTCGTCAGAGTCTGGGACCGGATCACCGCTCGACAAGGAAAGAAGCGCTGGTTCGCGAAGATTCAACCGTTCTACGCCGGTCTCGTCGCCGAGCGAGTTCCCGCGGCGCTGTTCACCAATGTCGTTCGCGATCCCAGAGCTGTCCTGGCCTCCAAGAAGAGCGCCAAGCAAGCGATCTGGAAGTCGGATCGCTATCCGCAGGAGGTGCGGGCGCGCAAGGACCGGGTGCTTGCTTACCATCCTGTCTGGGATACCCTCTCCTGGCGCGCAGAGGTTCGCGGCGCGCAAAGGGTTGCCGAGCGCTGGCCTGACCGCTGCCACAGCCTCACCTACGAGGCTCTGGTGACAGATCCCGAACGTGAGTTTGGCAAATTGTTTCGTCAACTCGGTCTGACGTTTTCAACCGAGCTACTGGGAGTCTCGAAGAATTCGTCTCACGCCTCTGAAAGAGACCTGGTGGGCATCAGCAGCAGTTCCGTCAAACGATGGGCGGAGGTCCTCAGGGATTCGGAGGTGGCCACTATTCAGTGGCTCGCCAGCACCGAAATGAACGAATATGGGTACGATATCGAGGACTCTTCTCTCCGGAGCCAAGGCGCCGTATCAGTGCATGTCCTCAGTTCCGTGCCCAGCTTGATGAAGAGATTGATAGACCGATATCGACTCGGAGGAGCAACCCTCGTTTCATCGGTTCTGAGGAACTATGCCAAGCGACTGCTGGCTCTTCGCTGACCTCATCCGTATCACTCGTGAATCTCTAACCTGACTCCAGCACCCGAGACCGGCCGAATCAACCCTGGGGGCTGGGGTCAGGTCTTCAACAGACTCGCCTCTACCAGCATGGATGGATTCTCACCAGCCCTCGGCTTCGATCAGGCCTGCAATCGGCGGACTCTCTGCTGCGGACTACTCGCCAGCAACGGGTCCGAGGTGAGACTCGGGCAGTAGCCGACCCAAGAAGGAACGGATTGCCTCTTCCTGTCCTGTCGTTGAAAGATCATGAAGACGGCCGAGTGCGGCCTCAATCTCTTCGGATGGGTGTGAGTTGATCTTACCGATGAGAATCTTCGGATGGCGGGTCTTGGCGATCGACTCGGCATCGGTCTGTAGCTCCTCGAACAGTTTCTCGCCCGGACGCACCCCCGTGAACCGGATCTCGATATCTTCCTCTGGCTCCAGCCCGTTGAGAGTGATCATGTCGCGAGCCAGATCGAGGATCCGTACGGGCTCGCCCATGTCCAGAATGAAGATCTCGCCACCCTCCCCCATCGCGCCCGCCTGCAGAATGAGCTGGGCTGCTTCCGGAATGGTCATGAAGTACCGAACCATCTCCGGATGCGTAACGGTGACGGGTCCCCCCTCCTGAATCTGCTCGCGAAAGATCGGGATCACGGATCCAGTGGATCCCATTACGTTGCCGAATCGCACCGCTACATAGCGCGTCTCGAAGCGGCTATTCAGCTCCTGCACAGCCAACTCGGCAACACGCTTGGTGGCCCCCATCACCGAGGTGGGTCGGACGGCCTTGTCGGTCGAGACCATCACCATGGCGCCACAGCCGACCTCGCCCGCGATCTTGCCCACGACCCAGGTACCCAGCGCATTGGCCTTGACGGCTTCACAAGGATTGCTCTCGGTCAGGGGCACGTGCTTGTGAGCCGCCGCGTGGAAGACCACCTGGGGCTGCCAGCAAGAAAAGACTCTGCGAACCCGACTCTCATCACAGATATCTCCCACGACAGGCTGCAGGCTCAATTGGGGCCAGTCGCGCGACAACTCGCGATGGATCTCAAAAAGAGCGAACTCAGCTCGTTCAAAAAGGATCAGACTGTCAGGTTCGAACCGAGCAATCTGTTTCGACAGCTCGGCACCGATCGAGCCTCCCGCGCCCGTGACAAGAACCGTCTTCCCCTTGATGAACGGCGCCACCTGCCCCTCCTCCAACCTGACCGGCGCCCGACCGAGGAGATCTTCGATTTCGATGTCTCGGAAACGGGTGATGCCGACCCGGCCATCGAGAATCTCGTAGAGACCGGGGATGATTCGGGTCCGGATGGGAATCTCCTCGCAGATCCCCACGATTCTGCGCAACTCCTTTCTGGAGATCTGCGCGATGGTGATGATGACGTGATCGATACCGTGGCTCTTGCAGAGCTCCGCCAGGTCAGCGGTGGTTCCCAACACCCTCTTGCCCTGCAGTCGGGCGCCCTGCTTTTCGGGATCATCATCGACAAAACCCTCGATCCAGACGTCGATATCGCCGCGACCCCGGATCTCCCTCGCCGCCAGCACGCCAGCGCGGCCGGCACCGACCAATAGAACGGGCTTTCTCTCGGACGGCAGACCCGGTCGACTCTTCTTCTCATAGCGCTCATAGAGAACCCGACGCAGCACTCGAATCGTCACCACGCCTGCGAAGGCGAAAATCGTGTCCATGAAAATGATGGAAAGCGGCACCCGCCATAGCTGAAAAGAGGTGGGAAGGGCCAGCCGTCCGATAAGCAGGATGGTGCCCGAACCGCAGGCTGCCTTCAAGAATGCGGCCATCTCCGCCAGCCCCACATATCGCCAGATGAAACTGTAGACCCCGGTCAGGATCAGGGCAGCCAGCTGCACCAGGACCACCAGGGGTAGCTGCGCCAGCAGCTCCTGGAGCTGTGCTGGACCCAGCTGGAATTCGAATCGCAACAGATAGGAAGCGATCAGCGCCCCGGCCAGCACCAGCACGTCCAGCAAGAACTGGCTCTGACGCGAGAGAACTCGCGCCCAGAGAACATTCTTGCCGTTCTTCACCGAGGGTGATGAGGCTGGCTGCGGCGGAGAATGCTCACCGGCGGGTGTATTCATCGTGTTGGCGCAGGAGCGACCTCACTTCTGCGCGTCGAAGGATATCTCAACAAGAGCCCGATCCGAGATCCACTACTCGGACCGGGACTTCGATCGCCACTGTAGCGACAGCCACGACCACGAGTAGCGTGTCAGACGGGCTAGAACCTCGATGGGACGCCAGAGTCGCCTACCTAGATAGCCCAGGCGCCCTTTCGGCTTGCCGTACAGCAGGTCCACCTGAAGATCCGAGAGCCAGATTCCCTGCCAGGCAGACGACGCGGCCCTCTTGACTCTCCCGGATGAGGCCGAGAACTCCCGCGAGAGTTTGAGAGATTCCAGATAGACCGGATCGACAAGGCCGGCAACGAAGTGGCGCAGTAGCCTTGCCGTCTCTGACTTCTCCTGAACGATGTCCGCCGCGGATTCACCCGCATGCAATCGCGCCAGCAGATCGAGCACCGCTTCCAGCTCAGCCTCTCCCACATCGGGCAGGGTCCACGGGGCCAAGGCTTCCACAGCCTTCTCGAGCGGCTTCTCGGTCCTCCCGAGATCCTCAAGATCCGCCAGCAGTCGAAAAGGAGAATAGGACTCCGGCGCCAGACCGTGGTGAGCCAGGGCGTGGGCGATCAGGTGGGCACTCAAGAGGGGTTCATTCGGTACCCAGCACGACTCTGGCAAGTCGGGGGCCTGCTGACCGAGTCCAGCGGAGACACACAGGTCCCCTGTCAGGTCGGCTCCTGCGGGCGACCGGCCTCCGTCGAGCCTGTGATGAATCTCGACTGCGGACCCGGTGTTGTGGATCAAAACCGAAAGGTGGTGCTCAGGCGCTCGGACACCCGGTTCTCGGGATCCGGCGGCAATCAGTGCCTTGTGAAGGCGCCCACAATCCTCTCGCGGCACGAGTACATCCAGGTCGGCGATCCGGCGCGAGCCCGGATTCAGCCTCCCCAGAACGTGCAGCGCCATGCCCTTCAAGATGATCAGGCGAATCCCCAGGGAAGACGCAATCTGACCGATCTCTTGACAGGCCTGCTCATGCCTCATCACCAGAGCAGCGTTTTGCACTCTTTCTCGACTCGAGGCTGCGACGAACGTCTCGCCCATTTCTCTTCGCAGAACCTCTTCGGGTACTCGACAGAGAATCCGAGGCAGAAGAGCGAGCCGCCTTCCGAGGTGAATGACTTCTTCGCTGTCGACATCCGCCGTCTCAGCTGCGACCGCTGCCGCACCGAAGGCTCTTGCAAGCAACCAGTTCAAATCGGCGCCGACGCTGACGGCCGGCGGTCGAAAGCGCGTCCTGGTTGGCGTCATCCTGGTCTCCCTGGCCTGACGTCGCTCGGCCTTCGCCTGCGATCCATCTCAGGGTCGTGATCTTTCACCGCGGCGATCAACTCGGTCGGCGAAGTCCCCGGACGTCGATCGGGCAGAAGGACTGCGAGCAGCGTCTTCCAGAGCACCTCGAGATCGCTGCGCCGGGTTCGATCATCCAGGTAGCTCTCATAGAACCTCAACTTGAAAGGCAGCAGCTCTTCGCGGTAAAACGTCTCGGGATCATCGACTGCCGCGAGAACTCCCTCTTCGTCCCTGAGGACGATCGTCACCGGGTCGGTCAGACCTGGAGAAACGCTCAGAACCCGGACCCATTGCGGACTTCGAAGATCGACGTACGAAGGGACCTCGGGCCGCGGCCCCACCACCGACATCTCTCCGCGCAGGATGTTCCAGAGCTGCGGCAACTCGTCGAGCTTGAAACGGCGCAGGAATCGGCCGACGCCGGTCACCCGCCGATCACCGCTCACCGTCACAGCAGGACCACGCTCAGCCTGCCGCATCGAGCAGAACTTCAGCATCACGAACGGCACGCCATTCCGTCCGACGCGCTCTTGCCGGAACAGGACGGGACCTCGGGTGCCAAGCTGAATCAGTAGCGCGGTCAGAATCAGCAGTGGAGACAGAGCGACAAGCCCCACCCCAGAGGCGATGACGTCGAAGGATCGACCCAACCCTTCATGCCCGCGTTGCCGATCAGCGTCGGAACTGTTCTGCGACATCGGAAACGGCCTCGATCACGTCGGCGACATCCTGCTCCCCCAGCCCGGGATGGAGAGGTAAGCTCACCAACCGCGGATAGTTCTGCCAGGTCACCGGAAAATCCTCGGGTTGATAGCCGTATCTTTCTCGATAATAGGGGTGGATATGGATGGGAATGAAGTGCACGGAAGAGCCGATCTTCCGCCGCGTGAGCTCCTCGATGAAACGGGCACGATCGATTTTCAGGCGGTCGAGGTGGAGCCTGATTGCGTAAATGTGCCAGGCCGACTCGGAGCCCTCCAGTACCTGTGGTGTTTCAATCTGGCACAGCTCGGAGAAGGCCTTGGTGTATCGCTGGGCAATGGCGCGACGCCGGCTCTGGAAGCGCTCGAGCTTGGCCAGTTGCCGGATCCCCATGGCCGCCTGGACATCGGTCATGTTGCACTTGAATCCGGGCAATACCACTTCGTAGTACCAGGATCCCGCCTCACGATAGCGGCTGAGGGCGTCCCGGGTCATACCGTGCAGCGCCCAGGGTCGAGCTCGGGATATGAGCTCGGCGTTCCCGGTCAGCATGCCTCCCTCGCCAGTGGTGATGTTCTTGGTCGAATAGAAGCTGAAGGCCGTGAAGTCGCCGATCGATCCTACGGAATTCTGGCGGTACGAAGCGCCCAGCGCATGCGCGGCATCTTCGACCACCAGAAGTCCGGAGCTTGCGGCCAGGTCCAGAAGACGACTCATCTCGCAGGGATGTCCATAGAGGTGCACCGGAAGAATGGCCTTTGTCGCTGGCCCGATGGCTCTTGCCACCTGCTCTGGATCGATACAGAGCGTCCGCGGCTCGACGTCCACCAGCACCGGCTTCGCACCGACGTGCTCGATGACGTGCACTGTCGAGGCGAAGGTCATGGGTGTGGTGACGACCTCATCGCCAGCGCCGATCCCAGCGGAAGCCAGCGCAATCTGCATGGCAGCGGTCGCCGATGAGACCGCCAACGCGTCCTCCGCATCGACTACGGCTGCGAAGTCCTCCTCAAACTGCCCGACCCGCGGACCCGTGGTAATCCAACCCGACTCGAGGGTCTCGACCACGGCGGCAGTCTCTTCCTCGCCGAGACTGGGTGGCGAGAACTCGAGAAACGTGTCACGCATCGGGCAAACCCTCGGTTTCAGAGGCGCCAGGTTTGAGCACGACGGTCACCAGGTGGGTACGCAAGAAGGGTAGGCACTCGAGGACCGTGGCCACCGTCCAGCTTCGAGGGGCAATTGCCCGGGCGACCGGCGGAGCCAGCGTTACCGATCGAATCCGGATCGCACCCTCCGGGAACAGTGCCCTGATCTGGGCCCTCTTCAAGCTGCGGACATTGGGATTGGACGGATTGTCGTATCGAAAGTCGTAGAGAAGCGCCGCAGATCCGGGCTTCAAGACCCTCCACACCTCTCTTGCCAGATCCGTCCGGGCCACGGGATCCAGAATCGAGGTCAACACCGTGGAGACGACAACCAGCTCGAAGAAATCGTCCTCCCAGGGCACTTTCCGACCGTCCCCCACCTCCAGATGAGCGCCCGGCAGCGCTCGACGGGCGGCGTCGGCTCGTTCCCGGTCGAGCTCGATACCGTAGAGATCCGACAGGTCCATTCCCCAGCCCAGCAGGGTCGGTAGCCAGCCACCGGTACCGTAGCCGATCTCCAGACACCGCTGCCCCTTCGAGGGGAAGGCCGCGAGTCGGCGGAGCTCGGCCACTGCCACTCGTTCCCGTCCCTGGCGCATGAACAGCTCGCCAGGCTGCCAGGCGGCGTAGATCGACGAGTCCACCTCATCTCGCCGCCGAAGATTCTCCTCCAGGATCCTCTGCACCTCGCTCATTCCTGTCTCTCCGCCAATTGATCCGGTGTCCATCGTACCCCGCCCGCCAGCGTCGAAGAGTCCCTCCAGCGATTCCAGAAACGGAGCAGGCCAACCAGGAAACCGGAGCCATAGCCTAGGTGCAACGCCAAGAAAGAGAGGGGCAACACAGGCAGAAGTTCCACCCCCTTTCGGGCCGCGACCCAGAGCGAGCCCATCAGAACGGCTATCAGGTACGAGCCTGCCACCGCGGCGACTACCCCCACCGCGCCAGGATGGACCACTAGAGCTGCACCCCCAACCAGCAGCGTCGACACCAGAACGCCCGGCACAAACTGCCTCAAGCTCATCTGCCTGGGATGCTTCTGCAGTACCCGTACCTTCCAGAAACCGTATTGGAAGTACTGCCGCCAAAGCCCTCGGAGCGAGGGCCGGGAATGGTAGCGTGACTCGAGTGCCGGGTCCAGCACCAGCCGACCCCCGAGCCCGCGGATCCGGTAGTTGTACTCGTCGTCCTGGTTGCGAACCAGCTCCTCGTCATACGGGCCCGCTCGATCGATCGTCGATCGGCTGTAAGCCGGAAACGGCACCGTGTCGGCCACACGAGGTCTCTCGACACCGACCCTGAAGGCCGAGCCTCCGACTCCGAGTCGTGAAGCCATGGCAGCCGCGATCGCCCGACCGACGTACGTCCTGTTGACCGTGTCCACCGGTCCGCCAACACCTGCGATGGCTCCATCATCCTTCAACAGCAGGTTCACAGACTTCCTCAGGTGATCGCGTCCGATCTCACAGTGACCGTCGACACGCAGCAGGATCTCCCCTCTGGCCTGACGAATACCGATATTCAGGGCCGTGGCAACGATCCGCTGAGGGTTGTCCAGAAGCACCACGGAGGGCAGGTTTCTTTCTGCGCCTAGACGCTCGACGATCCTGCGCGTCGAGTCCTCCGACATTCCGTCCACCACCAGAACCTCGAACCGGTCGACCGGATAGACCTGGTTCAATACCGCACCCAGGCTCCTTTCGATGAAATCTCCCTCATTGCGAACGGGCATCAGCACGGTGACAAACGGCTCCACAGTCGTCATTCGGAGTCCGCCAGGAGATGGTTGATGACTCCGCGAACCTTGCCGTTCGGGCCTCGTGGGATTCGCTCCACCGGCTCCACGGAGATCTCCATGTCTCCGAGTCTCTCTCTCAAAGCGTCGACGATCTCTGTGGCACTTCCCTGGGAGAAGCCGTCGGAGGGTTCCACCAGCACCCGGATTCGGCTCTGCGTCTCCTGCACGACCTGCGCAGCCCGAATCGGCAGATCCTTCTTGAAGGCAGGATCCAGACGACCCACCCGTCGACCATCGGGCGTCAAGACCACATCGTCGATCCTGCCCTCGAGGCCACCGATCCTCGGCAGAGCTCTGCCGCATGGGCATTCCGCACCCGCTGGCGTGAGAGATCCCCTGTCTCCCACCTCGAGGCGAACGAGCGGCATCTCGTCGTTGATCAGTCCTGTACAGACCAGTCGACCCGACTCACCCGGCATTGCGGCCAGGTCACTGTCATCTCTCAAGACTTCGACGATTCCAGCGTCGGGCCAGAGGTGAAAGCCCCCTTCCACGCACTCACCGGCTGCCGCCGTCATCTCGGCCAACCCGTACGTGTCGACCACTGGTGCCCGAAAGACCCTCCCAATCGTCTCCCTCTGATGCTGGTAGAGGGGCTCCGCATTCGCCAGGACGACCTTCATCTGCGGTACCTCGATGGAGCTTTCCAATGCGATCTTGGCAAACTCGAACAGCGCTGAGGGATATCCCAGCACATAGACCGCTCTGGACCTACGAATCGCCTTGGCTATCTCCCGCACACTCCATGGAGCCACGTGAATCGAGGAGATGTAGAGCTGGCGCATGGCACCGTTCCACACCCAGAATGGCGGGCGTTGGTTTGCTGCCGGGACCACGATCTGCCCGCCGAAAATCGCCCAGCGATCCCGCCGGTCGACGCCGTGCCAGCCTCGCCACCGGGCCTCGAACAGGGCGTACCACTGCCGCAGGGATCTGCGGCCCGCCCAGAGCGTCAGTGGTGTCCCGGTGCTGCCACTGGTGTAGAAACGGAAGAGCCTGGATCCTTGGCGATCCTCCGCCAGAAACTGCTCCGGTGCCCTGCGAACTTCCTCTTTGGTCAGCACCGGCCAATTCTCGAGCGTTTCCCACCCGCGATGGTCTCCTCGACGCCTCCGTTCCTCCCAGTGCCGTCGATAATACGGCACGGCTCGAGCCACTCGATTCAGCAGCTGTTCCAGGCGTTCTTCCTGCCATGAGCTCCAATGCGCGAGAGTCCAGGCCTCCCTAGCCCTGGCCTCGGCCACCAAGGCATCCGTTTCCGGCCCATACCGCCAGCGCTGCAGATAGGCACCGCGAAGAGAGGCAGCCAAAACCTTTCCCGGATAGGGTAGGCGGTAGTAGATGGATCTCAGATCAAGCATTCCCTGCCAGGCCGGTTAGCAGGCTCTCCCATTTCGGAAGCACCTCTTTCCAATCGTGCTTCTCGACACTTCGGCGGGCTCTGGCGGCCAGATTGCGGGCCGTTTCGGGCTCCTCGAGAAGGCCCATGATCGCCCGCGCCATGGCCACGGGATCGTCTGGCGGCACCAGAAGACCCGACCGGCCATCCGCGAGGAGCTTTGAAACACCACCTACGTCGGTGCTCACCACGCAGAGACCACAGGCCATGGCTTCTGTCACGGTGACCGGAGCATTGTCGACGCTCGAGGTATTGAGAAACACATCGCTCTTCTGCAGCTGCAGCGGGACTTCGGTCTTTTCGACTGAACCGACAAAATCCAGAGCCGCTTGTAGGCCGAGAGACTCCCGATGGGCCCGACACTTGGCGAGGCTCCCATCGCCCTTGTCAGGCCCGATCATTCTCAGGCGGGCTTCAGGAAACTCTCGACGAACGATCTCCAAGGCCTCGACCGCTACCCAGGGACGATAGACCTCGTGGAAAGCTCTGATCCAGAGGAACTCGGGGCGCAACGCCTCTCTGGTACGGAACTCGTAATCTGCCAAGTTGAGGCCATTGGGGATCACTTCGATGGTGCCACATAGACTCCGCAACTCCTGAGCGAGGTAGGCGCTCGGAGCCGTAACCCTGTCGGCCGCGACCAGTAGCCGGCGCGTGCGTCTCGGCCACGCGTTGGCAAACGACGGTAGAGCCCCGCCGTGCAGGGTGAGGATGAACGGTTTGCCGAGCACGCGAAGCAGGCCGGCGGTCGCCTCTGCCCAAGTAAACGACAGGCCGCTGAAAACGTCGATCTGTGCCACGTCATAGCGAGATCGAGATCGCCAGGCGGTCGCCAGCATATCGGCCATTCTGCCCAGCCGCCCGGATCGACTGGAGGTGGTGGAGACCTGCCACCCAGTCGCCCGCAGCTGATGCGCCAGCTCGACTCCCACCCCTCTCCCCCCTCGAGTCGGGGGTACATCGATACCGACAAGCAGGACTGCCTTACGGTGTCTGATCATCCGCTGCTCGGAACCTCTGGATCATCCAAGAGGAGAACATGGTCAGGTGATGAAAGCGAAGCTTGCCCAGTTGACGACCGAGGTGGATGAGCCTCCCCCGTCGGAGTAGATACCAGAGCATCTTGATCCCGTGAAGGGTATTGCGATCGGCTCGCTGGCGCCAAAAGAGCTTCTCCCAGTCCGGCTTCATCAGCTCTTGACTGAGCCGCGTGACTCGCGCGGCCACGTCACCGGCCCGCTCCGGGTTCAGCCAATCGACTTCCAGGTCATCTCCCGTCCAAGTGGGTAACAGCACCGCTGAAACCACGCCTTGTCGATCGAGCTCGAAACAAAAGAGCGCCCCTTCTCGCTGCATTCCCTCATCGGCCGCGGTCGGAATGATGCCAGCCCGCCAATCGAAACGAAAATTCCCCAGGCTGTAGCAGACCACCGCACCGCCTTCCAGAACCTCGACTCCCTGCAGGACATGGGGATGATGCATCAGGATGAGATCGGCTCCTTCGGCAGCCAGTCTCTGGGCAAGTCTCCTCGTGTCCGGGTGAGGGAACTCGACAAACATATATCCGGTATGAAGAGACACGATCAAGCAGTCGACTTCGGAGCGAGCCTTTCTGACCTGGAGGAGAATCGAGTCGGGATTCAGCTCATGAACCCACCAACCGCCGGCGGGTGGGTCAAGACCGGTTCTTGCCGCGGCCAACCAACCGATGCTGAGACCGTTGGCGTCGGTCCGTGTCGCCGCTTCGGCGCGACAACCTTCGCCAGATGCTCCCAATGTCGTAATCCCCTGCCCGTTCAGCGTCAGGGCGGTCGACTCGAGGCCCAACGGCCCCGCGTCGATCGTGTGGTTATTCGCCAGGTTGACGAGACTGATCCCGGCCCCGACGAGGGATCGGGCTGACTCGGTAGGTACCGAAAAATGGCACTGTTCAAGCGGCTCGTCGCTCAGGACGGCTTCCAGATTGGCAAATACGACATCCGAGCTCTGCAGTGTCTCGCACACGGACCGCGAGGCGAGGGTGGGTTCCTGGCGGCGCCCAACGAACCCGTTCGTCGCAGGCAGGGTGTCACCGACCGCGATCAATCTCGCAATGGGCTGGCGCGCAGGGCTGTCCTTCACCAGAAGACCCGCAAGGCCTGCAGGGACACCGGGTACAAGGGACCGAGCGTCCACAGCTCGAAACTGAGTCGCGGAGCTCACCGGCTCTGATCCTCCAGGAGCGAATCGTCAGAACTCCTGGGGTCCGTGCGCCTCTGAACGGCTCGACCCGCGCTTCTCAAGCCCTCCTCCTCGTCCGCAAGCAATTGTGCCGCGGCCAGACCGAAGCAATAGGCAGGAGCGACCAGCCTCATCGCTGAGTGGGCCATCGTTAGGAGGGCCCAAGCAGCGAATCCCATGCTCAAGGAAGTAGATAGAGCCGGAGCATCGCGCCGCCACCAACTCAGGGTCAACCATACGAGGATTCCGATGGCCGCCATACCGAACACTCCGTGCTCGGCTAGCAGCCGAGTGAACTCGGTATGAGCGGAAGACGGTCGGAAGGTCAAGGCATGGGCCTCGTAGGACTGTCCAGGCCCTACCCCGAAGAGCGGATTCTCGAGGAAGATCTGCCAGTCCGCTTTCATGATCTTCTCTCGCCCTGTCAGATCGGCCTCCGAGAACCTCTGCGAGACCATCCCGCCCGTCACGCTGTCGGTGGCAGGAACGATCGCGAATTGAAAGACGAGTGCCACGATGGCTCCTGTGGTCAGCAGAGTTGTGCGAATCTTCCGCGAACGGGCCATCAGAACACCAGAAACCAATATGGCCCCGATCGCTCCCCAGAATCCTCCTCGAGAGAAGCTGAGCATTGTCTGAGCACCCAGCCACAGGCCGATCAGAGAGAGGATGACCCGGTAGCCCCTCTTCTTCGGTCCGATGACAAGCAGGACAAAGACCAGGAACATCCCCAGGCCGAGCATGGAAGACACTTGATTGGGACCGATGCCGGCGGTCGTGACCTTTCTTCCTACGACGAATTCCCGCGGATCTGCAACTATGGTCCCGAAACTCGCCAAGGCTCCAAGAGCCACGATCGGGCCCAACGCGGCGAGGCAAATCTTCATCAGCAGGGCACGGGATACCCGCTTGCCATTGAAGAAGACGACGCAGGCGACAAGGGCGGTCGGTCCACTCAGATTGAAAGCCACACTCTCACGATCGAACTCCGGCAGGACCATCAGCGAAATCAGCAGCAGCGCGGCGTAAGCAACGGCTCTCCATTCGAGACCACGGCCAGCTCGTCGCATCGCCAGCGCCAGAAATATCAGCACGATGACTGAGTACTTTCCGTACTCCCAGAACACCTTCGCATCGGTACCGCGCCAGATGAGTTCTGCTCCGACGATAAAGGCCGAGACGATGGCAGTTGCAGCCCAGACTCGTCTCCTGACCAGCATTGCAATACCCGCTGCCAGAGTGGCCAGGGCCCAGGCAGTGGAGACCACCTCGAATTGCTGCGAAACCAGAGCCAGCGCCAGATTGCCACCAAAGATCCAACCCAGGGAGATCAAGGACACCTTGGGGTACCGACTTCTGGAGCCGACGCCCCCCACTGGAGTCTGTGCGCCACGAAAGTAGGCGACAGATTGTGGCGCTGAGGCTGGAGGTCTACGGTTCATCATTGTCGCTGTCTGCCATTACCCAATAATTGTCCTGGCGGTGCAGTCGATCAATCCACACCTTGTCTCCGCTCCACCAGCAGAAGCGAGTCACACTCCCAGCTACAAAGCCGACCGAGCGCAGGGCGCTCTGCACCATCCGATTCGACGCCAGGGCGGTGATCTGAGCTGCTCCCTGCCGCACAGCCTCCTGACCCACGGCATAGATGCACTGGCGAAGCAGAGCACGGTTGTCGAGGGCTCCGAAGAGGTCCAGGAGACGGATCACCGGTTGCCCATCGGTCTCTTTCCAACGGCTGATCGCAGCGATCTGAGCACCCGATTCGTCAACGACTCTGAAGTAGACGAGGCTGTCGCTGTACGGAGCGCCGAAGAATCTCCATCGTAGATACTCGCTGTCACGAAGAGTGGTGTACCCGCTGGGCGCGGCGTGGGTAGCAATCGCTGCCAATTCCTCCGCCGACGGCGGATCTGTATTCACTAGACATCTGGGACTCCATCCTCGGAGTCGAAATCGCCACAACGCGGCCAACGGGCTCGTCATCCAGGCGGCCATTCGCAGACTTCGTCCCTGCCACCCACTGAGCCTCTGCAGCGCTCTGACTTTCTGAGGCCGCAGAGGCATCATTACAGTTCTCAGGTCTTCCCGGACGCCCCACTCTCGACGCCGATGGATCTTCGCTGCCAGCTCATTCGGGAAGCCGACGATCACTCTCGCTGCGCCCTTTACCTCTTTATCGAAGACCCTTTCCAGGCCACGTCCTCGAAACTCTGGAGCCACCACGAGATCGATCCACCACGCCGCATCGACGGATTCCTCCGACCGATGAAGCCTGGTAGGGATAACCCCACAATACCCCGCGATTTCAGTGCCCTGGACGATCACCCAGCGGTTGTCGTCACCCCTGTACCACCAGGCACCGTGATCTCTCAGGAAGGCTGCCTTCCCGGGAGAGTAGAACCGGTTCAAGAAGACCTCCAGGTCCCGCGAGCCGACATCATTGACGTTCAAGACCGCGGGAGAACTCATCCATCGCTCCCCGGATCCGGGGTTTTCTCGACTGGCTTGGCCCTCAGATCGCGACCCATCGCTCGATCATAGTGGTCCTCGAGGCCTCTCACGAGATGCAGACAATCGTGTCTCCGCTCCACTCGCTGGCGACCGGCACGGCTCAAACGCCCGGCGAGCTCGCGATTCTCGAGAACTGTCAGGACCTGATCCGCAAGGGCCTCCACGTCGTCGAGTTCCACCAGCAACCCGGTCTCGCCATTCGCGATGAGCTCTGGCACACCACCTACCCTGGTGGCAACTACCGGGGTACCGGCCGCCATCGCCTCGAGGACCACATTCGGCAATCCCTCATTCCGAGAGGTCAGACACAAGACCTCGAACCTCTCCATGAGCGCCGAAACATCGGCCCGAAAGCCAAGTAGTACAACGCGATCGGTCAGACCCAGGGAATCGATCTCCGCCTGCAGCAACTTCTGGTAACCCGGAGCACTGTCTATGGGCTGCCCCACAACCACGGCTCGCAAGTCCCCATGCTTTGTAAGAACCTGGGCCATGGAGTGAATGAACATCCGCTGATTCTTCACCGGGCGCAGATTGCCGACGATGCCGATCAGTCGATGGCGTGACTCGATTCCGCGAGCGGAGAGATCGACTGAGCCGTCTCGGTCTCTCGCGACCTCGACGCAATTGGCCAGAACGATGATTCGATTATCTCTCACACCGGCGGCGAGAAGCTCCCGCCGGATCGACTCGGAATTGACCACCAGCCGCGCAGGAGATCTCAAAATGAGCGCTCTGACCGGGCCCGAGAGCGACCGAAAGCCCTCCAGTTGGAGCGAACCTCGGATCGAGCCCCAGCGCACCGGCACACCGGCCAGCGCGCCAACCACCCCCGCATAGAGATTGTCGTGGGCGGTCCACGAGTGCACAACATCGAATCTCTCACGACGCAGGTATCCGAGAAGCCACCAGATCCGGCTCCATACCCGTTTCGAGGCGGAGGGCACCTTGACGACCTCGACTCCCGCCTCCTCGAGGCCACTCTCGAAGGTCTCGTACGGACTGTCGTTGAAAACGACCACTTGCGCCTCGAACCGGGAACGGTCCAGGTTCTTGAGCAGCAGAAAGAGCTGTCGCTCACTGCCCCCCATCCCGAGCTGACCGATCAGGTACAGCACCTTGGCTCTACGGGGCTCTTCGGCGCTCAAGAATCGACCCCCTCTTCGACCGGGCGGTCGCGTCCGATCACCGACCGGGCCAGCCAGAAGATCCGGCGGTGAGTCTTGACACCCCGACGCCACGCTCGATCAACTCGCAAGGGGACCTCTGAGTGGCCGCGCGAACAGGCCGCTGAATTTGGCTGCCAGATAGGGACTAGCAGCCGAATAGATGCCAACCCGCGAAATCTCGAAACGCGCCCGAGTCAGGTGTCGTGCCTCCTCCACGAACCCGGCTGTGTAGCCCGCTGCCTCGGCGGCCGCAGCCACTCTCCCATCGTAGTCTCCGAAGGGGTAGGAAAGAAGATCGACCGGACTCTGCAAGGCGGACTCGAGCACCTTCTTGGACTGCATCAGCTGCTGCCGAAGCTCATCGTCACGAAGCTCGACCAAGCGGGGGTGATCCACGGTGTGTGACCCCACGGTGATCAAAGGATGCTCGGCACAGACCCGCAAGCCCTCGCGTCCCAGACCATCGAAGACTTCATGCCCCAGGCCCTGAGGCAGATCCTCCGGCTTCAGTCCGCAACGCGAAAGACGGGCCCTTTCAGAGGGCAGCCAGTCGTCGGGATGATCGACGTGTCGACTGGGAACGAAGAAGACTGCCGGCGCCGAAAACTCCTCCAGAATGGGCAATGCCACCTCCACATGGTTGGCGAAGCCATCATCGAACGTCATCATGACGCCCGGTCGGTTCGATTCCAGAAACTCCTCCGGACTCAGAAAACGGAAACGCCGATCCAGCCAGGCCAACAGCGCTCGCAGAGAATCGGCTGTCATCGATGGCCGAAGTTCTTCCGGCAGCTCGACGAATTCGCGCTCGGCCACGCCGTGGAGCTCGATGGCAAACCGAGCGTCTTCGGGCAGCAGCCTGCTGGCTACGAACGAGACTCCCGACGCCCACAACAGTCGCTGGGCAAGACGCCTGATTCCCTGTCTCATCTCACTTCCACACTCGAAGGCTCGATTCCCGACGATTCATCCCGATTCAGGCTGATTTCCCAAGCAGTTTCCAGTCTCTCGCGGATCAGATCTCGCCATCGTTCCAGCGAATACTGGCGAGCTGCCGCGCGAGCTTTTCCACCCATTTCTGCAAGTCGCTGGCGATCTTGGGCGAGATCGAGGACGGCGGCAGCGACATCCTCCGCCTTGGTGTGATCGAGGACCACACCTCTCTCATCGCCTAGCAGGCTCGGTAGCACCGAGACTGAGGGCGCGATCACCGGCAGACCACAGGCCATAGCCTCGAGGACGGCCTTCGGGAACCCTTCGGCGACCTGCGTCGGAAAGAGGAAGAGATGACTCCGTTGAAGGTGGCACAACACCTCCTCATGAGGGAGTCCTCCACGAAACCGCACTGCCTGGGCTACTCCCAGGGAGGTAGCCAGCTTCCGGAGACGCTCCTCCTCAGGACCTTCACCGATAACCTCGAGCGTGCAATCGGGGATCGTCTCCAGTATCTGCGGCATCGCCGCGATACAGGCTCGGGTGTTCTTTCCCCTGGAGAGGCGACCGACGGTGACCAATCGAGTGGAGCCCTGGCGAGCGGTGGGTTGATCCGTCAGACCCTCTAGTTCGGATTCGCTGAGCGATGTCGAAAAGATCCAGGTGACCGCCCGATTCGACGGTTCTGGCGGTTCGTCGCCACCCCCAGTCGCCATCACGACGACACGTCCACCCGCGGCTTTCACCAATACCCTGTGCAGAAACCGATTGGCCAGCGTGTCTCGCACGCCCCAGGTGCCGCAGTGACGTACGAACACCCTCTTCTGCTGGAGCAGGCAGAAGATCAGACCAAGAAAACCGATATCACCTGGAACCAGACAGTGGACCGCCTCGGCAGACGCTACCTCTCTCCACAGCCGGCCGACATGTCTGATACTCCACGGAATCAGCCGGAACTTGCGGCTCCAGCCAGAACCTCTCGGCTCCGGAAGAGGATCGACCGCGACTCCTCGACCCCGAATCTCAACCGCCCCGCTGGGTCGAGCTTCTCGGCGCTCGACAATCACCAGACGGGTCTCGTCGAACAGCTCTGCCAATGTCTCCATCTGCAGCGGAAAACCTCCCGAGGCGACATATTGCCGGGAGTGGGCTGCAGCCAAGAAACAAGGCTTGTACGAGATTACAAGAAGTTTCATTAGGGATTCAGGTCCATGGATTCCGGGCCAAACGATCGAGACTCGAGCCGACTGGGGTCTTCCTCCATACCGTCATAAGAGACCAGATCAAAGCTACCCTTGTAGGAGACGACCCTCGCCGGATTGCCAACGACCACTGCTCGGGCAGGGACCGACTTGACCACCACAGCCCCGGCACCGACCGCCACGTCGTCACCGATCTCGATGTTCCCGATCAAGATTGCATTCGGTCCGATGTAGACCCGATTGCCGACGATAGGCGCACCCGCCCTGGGGCCGCTCTGTACGGGGCCGATCGTCACGCCCTGTGAGAGATTGCAGTTCTCACCCATGCGAACCCGGTGATTGACGACGACCGGCCCGAAGTGACCGATGTACAAGCCCTTTCCTATGGTGCTGCCCGGCGCCAGCCTGATCCCGGTGAGGACTTCGATGATCTTGCCGGCCATGGCTGAGACGGCGTGGGCGATCCAAGCCAACCACTTCAGGCGGATGGAGGTGTAAGCCCAATGGGCCAAGCGGTACTCGAAACTGGCCCAAAGTCCCTGGGTCAGCATCAGGATCGAGTACCAGCGACCTTCGCCGCGGCCCGTGGCCACATATCGTCGATAGTCGAGGCGGATCCATCGACAGGTGTCGCGAAACGTCAATTCCGGAACTCCTCGCAAGCCTTGGATTCTCTCAGGACCACCCTTCACCCTGCCTCGGCAAGGATCAGCGGTCGGGTGAAGCCCTCCTCACTGACAACCCTGACCTTATGAAACCCGCAGTCCTGTAGGAGCTGCCGGAGGAACTCTACGGACGACTTCCGGGCCTTGCCCTGGGTCGCTTGTGCCCGGGTATCGGTCTTGGCTTGCACGACGAAAACAGGGGCGATACCGAGCACCGCCTTGGCGACCTCTGCCATGTCCTGTTCTTCCAGGTAGTAGAGCGAGCAGTACGCCGTGACGATATCGAATTGATCCACTCGCTCAGTGGCGATACTTCGCATGTCGGCCTGCCGAAACTCGACATCGTACACACGCATGTCTCGCCACTGGAAAACCTCCTTCATTTCCGTCGCTAGGGACACCAGACGTTCATCTCGCTCGAGGCCCACGACTCGGGCTGCCCCGTCCCTGGCCATCATCAACGACATCACCCCGTTGTTGGAGCCGAGATCGAGAATCCGTCTTCCAGGTAGCAGATCGGTGAGGACGCGACGGTTGAGATACTCCCATCGGCCCATACCACTATCGACACTCCAGAATCCCCTGGTTACCAAACCTCTGCCAAGATCGATGGGCGAATACGAGGACCGCTGCTGCCCCAACCATCGACGAGCCGTGGACTCCGTGAGTAGGCTCCGGCCGTAGATGCGATTGAAGAGCTGCCGGTCCTGATCCCTCCGAAAGTGGTAGAGCGGTCCACTGGGAGCGGGGTGGACATGAGCCCTGTCAAAATCGATGAACCAGAGATCCTGTGTGTGCCTACGAAGGACCACATTGCCAAAGGTCAAGCTGAATCCTGTGACACCTTCACCATGGACCCGATCCAGTTCTCTCTCCAACGATGGCATCAAGGACCCCCCATCCCAACGGTCCAGCTCTCTTCGGCCCCGGCTCCAGACCTCGTCGACCCGCTGACTGGGTGTCAGCTCGGCCAATCTCGGATCGGCGGTGACCTGGTGGTTCAGAATGGCCGCCCCTTTCTCCACCAGGTGTTCCCGCAGGGTCCGGCCTGGAATGAAGGACTTGTAGAGCAGCAGTTTCTGGTCGTCGGCACGAAAGACCCCCGGGACCCTGCTGTTCGAATCCAGTCGGCGGAGAGCCGAGACCTCTCTCAGGTAGCCAGCCCGATCCGACCGAAAGGCCTTTCTTATCAGGATCAGACCGTCCACCAGGACGAGATCGAGGTCGTAGCGATACCGCTCCACGAACTCGGATCGCTCAACCCTCTCGAATCCTGGGACCTTTCCGTAAGAACTCAGCAGTCGACCGTCATCGTCGAGCCTCCCCAGTACCACCTCCGACGAAGAAGGCGAGGAGAGGACCGTCGAAAGGTCCGCCGTCAGTTCTTCCCCTTCTACCCACTCTCGCCAAGGAAGAAACCTTCCTTCCCAGGTCTCTCGGCCATTCTCGACCTGCACCCCTCTGTTCGATGGCGGCCCACCACGCGTAGACAGAGCGAAGATCGATGCAATCAGCACCAGGACAGCCAAACCGACCCACAGCTCGAGGCCGAACCCCAGGAGCCAGGCCAGGGCTGAAGAGGCCACAATCGCCGTGAACCCGAGGAGCATCACTCTGCGACCCGACAACCTCTCTGGAAGAAGTGCAAAAAACCGATACCCGAGTCTCGGCGCGAGCACACCGAGCAAAATGTACCCCGGATACGACCATCCCCGGCGATGCAGCACGTTGAGTGTTCGTCGAATCAAGCTTCCCTCTCAGCGTCGTCAGCGATTCTCCAGAAGTGCCAGCAAGTTCGAGACGAAGCTCTGGTACGTGGCTTCGAAACCGTACTTCCGCTCCGCTTCTTCGCGAGCCCATCGGCTCTGTTCGAGTGCGTGCTCCCGGTCCTGGAGGAGTCGCAGAGAGGCCTCGGCGAGACCTCGATCGGAGTCCATCAGAGAGATCCCCCGTCCATGGACCAGTTCCATACCCCAGGCTGCGTCGGGAGATGCCACAACGGGGACTCCGAGCGCCATGGCTTCCACCAGCCGACTCCTGAATCCGAAGGTCCCCCTCCAGGGACAGAGCAGAACCGAGGCCGTGGCCAGGGTGTCCTGGACTTGCGGGAGGTAGCCGGTCACCCGAACGCGAGGATCGGTTCGTTGAAGATCGAGGAAGCTCTCGGGTGGCCGACTGCCGATCAGCCAGAACTCCGTGTCGGGTTCCTCCTGCCAGATTTCCGGCATCACCTGTCGGTACGCCCAAAAGGCATCTCTCTGCCGAGCGGGGTTGCCCAGTCCACCGTAGTAGACCACTCGAGCCGGGTCTTTCGGTGCCCAGCTGTAGGGCCAGTCCTGCAGGTCCACGCCCATCGGTACAAAGAGCACTGGATGGTCTGGCAGCAGCTGCTTCACCTCGTCACGCTCCCCGGCGTTGATGGCGATGAGCGCATCGAACATCTCCCAAGCGCTCTGCTCGAGCTGCCGATAGGAACCGACGGCCCAGCTACGCCACCAGTTGGGAACGTAGGGGCGCTGTCCGAGAGTCCGGTCCCACGATCGCCAGAGAAAATCGTGCATATCGAGAACGCTGTAAACCTGCTTCGCTCGGGTCTCCTCGACGCACCGCCAGGCATGCCAGTACTCGAACAGGGCACACTCAAAGGACTCCAGGTCCACCGCCGCCCGCACCCTCTGAGGTGTCAGCTCCAGCCTGCCGACGATGAAATTCGAGGTGCGCAGCCCGCTGCCAAGGCTGGAGAGGAGGGCGCGAGCAGCATACAATCCACGAATCAGAGGACGACGTCGGGAGTACTTCCTGGGTAAGAGCACCACTCGGTCGCAGATCTCCTGCAACTGCGCCAGGGCGTCCTCATCGCGCCGCACCATTTCCAGCCCCAAGAAGGTCACTCGGAAGCTCCGGGACAGTGCCTTGAGCTTGTAGTACACCCGTTGCTGCTGGCCGGACTCCCTGGGGAACGGCATGACGGGGGAGATGACAAGTAGATTCTTCAAAGCCGATGCGTCACGCGCGCCGCTGAGCGGCCTCTCGAGAGTAGCCCCCTCGAGCCCCCGGCGAGCGGCAGAATGCCAATAGGTGGCTAGGATACCTGGCTCGGCCTCTGGGACTGGGTATGGTCTCGCACGAATAACCGTGTCTCCGCAGGATCTCGACACATTTCGAGTGCAGGTCGTCACTATGCGTCTCAATGAGCCAGACTGGACGACGAGGACCCGAAAGAAGCTTGGCGGATCCTCTCAGGACCTGTAACTCGAAACCTTCAACATCAATCTTCACGAAGTCGGGCCGACCGTAGCGATCTTCCAGTAGATCGATGGAGACCATTGCAACCTCGACTCCGACCTCGCTGTCTTCGTCAGCGCCCAAGCGGGCTTCAGTGGAAGCCCGGTCGCCGGTCATCAGACGCGCTGTGCCAGCACTGCTGCTCACGGCGACTTCGAGCGGAACTACATTGCTGATGTCATTCGCCGCCAGCATCCGGCGCAACGTCCGGGCGCTCTCCGGATGCGGTTCACAGGACACCACGCGACCTGTCGCGCCGACGGATTTGGATGCCAAGAGGGTGAAGAATCCTCGGTGGGCACCGATGTCGAAGAAGACTTGCCCCGGGAGAACCAACTGGGAAACCTGTACTTGCAGGGAGTACTCGTAGACACCAAGCATGTGGGCGGTCCCACCTTGGAACAAGTAGCCGCGAAGTGGGCCGGTGGCGATTCGCTCACGCCGCGAACACACTCGCGTTGCCACAGGTTCGAAGGCTCCTCTCAAAGGACCCCACCAGAGACCTGCGAGGATCGACTGTGACCACACGACATTCAACTCCGTCGGCTGGTACGAGCCAGCCGCGAAAGATGCTCTGCGACTCTCTTTCCCGAGTTCCCGTCGAGATCTTGGCCAAAGATCTCTACAAGGAACCCTCGTCGCCGACTCGACTGCTCCATAGGCGTGGTCAAGCCTCTCTTCAGCATTGAGCTCATCTCCTCGGAGGAACCGGCCACCATGACCGCGCCGCTCTGGGCCACTGGCAGATAGTGATCGAAGCGGATATGCCTCTGGTACCCCAGACACCATGGGAGTGTGCTCCCTGGAGGATCGAAGTCGAGATTGATGATCGGCTTGTCGAAGATCATCAGCTCCAGAGATACGGTCGAAGCTGCATTGATCCCCAGGGAACAGTGGCGGAGCAGGCTCGAATAGATCGGTAGATCCTCTGGCTTTGGTGTCTGCCACTCCGGCTCCCATTGGACCTCCGGAAACACCGTATCCGGAAGCCCGATCCGGGCAAGCTCCTTCATTTCATCGCTGGTCCCCTTGACGTAGGTACGCACTACGAGTTGCGGTCTGGTTGGCAGATCCAGCTGCTGTAGGAGCTCGGCGACCCTGCGAACGTGGTGGTGCTCCTCGAAGAAGTGATTGGAGATGCCTGTCGTGTAGAGCACAAAGGGGCGCCTCGGATCGATGCCGATGCGCGCGCAGAGATCCTCGCGAGTGAGTTCGTATCGTGGGTCGAAGTGGAAGTCGAACTGCGGCGTGCCGGTGACCAGAACCCGATCCGCAGGAATTCGTGGATAAATCTCCAGCAGCTGTCGCTTCATTCCCTCATGCCACACGAACCAGTAGTCGTAGGGCGCGAAGATCCGACTGCGGGAAGTGAGGTTGTCCCACGAGAAGATGAACCCGGCTGTCGGAATCCCCATGGACGCCGCAACCTTGATGGGCAGCTCACCGGCGAGGCCATGGATATGGGAGCCGTTGAACACCAGATCGGGTCGAAACTCCTCGAACAGATCTCGGAAATCCGCAGTCCCTGGAGTCCGCAGGCTCAGCCGCCGCTCGACCGCCGTCAGAGCTTCGAGGATCGGCCGGTGGCCCATGATTCGGGCACTCGCCTTGACCAGCGCCCGCTGGAGCTGCCGAGCCTGGTCAGTCGCCCTCCGGTCTCGTAGCTCCCAGTTGTTCTTGGCTACCTCACTCCAAAGCCAACGATCATGGGCATTCTCGGTGAGAACACGGAGGCGGGACACCCACCTGGGAGATCGATGGTGCTGCAAGGGAAGAACCTGGTCCGCGTGGACCCTGTTCGGTCCCAATAGCGACTCCTCCTGCACCACCGACAACAGCGTCACTCTCGCCTGTGCGGCCAATGAGGGCAGCGTCTCCGAATTGAGGAAGTTGCGAATCGCTTCGCCTCGCGGAATGACGAGGACGATATGCGGCCGACCAGAGACTCCGCTCGCAGTCTCCTTCGCCTCTTCCGAAGCCGACTCTAGGGATGGAGGTTGAGCAACCATTTCACCTGCGTCACCGACTCTTGTGGCCGGTTCCACCGGTTTCTCGACTACCACTCGTCAATGACGGTCTTCCTTCGGATCGGATCGAGACTGCTGATGTCGGGGTCGTCGTACCGGGAATCGTCCTTGAGATGAGTCGTTGAAATCTCTTCGAAGACGCACCCCGAGGTAGTCGCAAAGGAATGCCTCTGACCCCGTTCGACCAACTGCATCTCGCCCGGCTTCATGGTGATCTCTTCGCCGTTCAGAGTCAGCTTGAGATCCCCATACAGGACCTGAAAGGTCTCTTCCTTTCTCACATGTCGGTGCGTCGGGTGTTCCTGTCCTGGGAGCAGGATGATCAACTTCTTGCAGTATTCCCGATTGATGAAATTGACGATCGTGGCGCCGTAACGGCGAAAGTTCTCCATACCGTAGTGGTGTGAAAGCTCGATCGAGTACTCGTTGCCCGTGGGTATGCCTGCTTCACGAAGAAGACCCTTTGCCTCATGGACTACTTCGCGGGCTATCAAGACCGGATTCAATCCGCGACGTTCGACGATCGGCTCGTTCTCCTGGTAGTCGCGACTGGCGATCATCTCTGCGCTGTACTCGGTCGCCGTCGTTTGATCTGGCTGCAGCGGCATGGAGAAATAGACCCTGTCGGGGCTGAGCGTCTCGCCCTTGCCAATCGATCGCTTGGCTGAGGTCCCCCGAGCCAGGGCGCCGAGCGACTCGAGCTCCTCCTGCTTGACGAGCTTGTGTCCCCGAGAATCTCCACAGATCTTCCGCACCTGCACGATCTCGGACACCCAGCGATCCACCTGCTCGGGATTCATCGAGTACTTGTTCAAGGTGATCGTGTCTGTAGGAAGCCCCACATGGCGCTCGAGAATCCGGGCACCCATCGCCACGGCCGCGATGGTAACCCGCAGATTCTCCGGCCCCTCATGTCCGCTGTATCCAATCGTGCAGTGCGGATAACGAATCATCATCCTCCGCATGAAGCTCAACTGTTGTTCCTCGTCGGGCGTGGGGTACATACCGACACAATGAAGAAGGGCCAGATCCTTGACACCTCGATGTTCGTAGAAGGTGACGATCTTGTCGGTATCGCGAAGCTCGCATCCCCCGGTCGAGCAGACGATCGGCTTCTGTGACTGGGCGATCGCCTCTTGTAGCGGCCAGTCCATGGCGCTACAGCTGGCCACCTTGAGAATGTCGACCCCATGGTTCAGCGCCGCCTCGACGGAAGGTTCGTCGAACGGGGTCACGATCGACAACATTCCCGCCTCGCGAGTGGCGGCAACCAGGTTGTGGAGATCCTCCAATTCCAAGCGAGTCTCGAAGAAGCGCGGGATGTGCTTGACGTCCGAACGACTGGCGAAATGTGGGTGAATCAGACTCTCGAGGTTTCGATATTGGAGTTTGACCGCGCCTCTTACTCGGTGGCGACGGGCAATCCTCGACATCTCATCGATGATCTTCAGGCCGTGCTTCACGCTTCCCTGGTGGTTGTTGGCCATCTCGAACACCACCAGGTCGCTCAAATCTCTGCGCATTCAGGCCATCCTTTCAGAAAACACCAACCAACGCCGCGAGCCCTGCGACAGTCTGCGAGCATAGGGTTGCCGCTACTTCTCCGACGGCAACCTCTCGACGATTCTCTCCAGTTGCGTCAGCGTGACCATCCGGTCATCGAGATAGAAGTCTCCGGCGGGTTTGCCGAAGATCAACTGGTGATAGCGCACGCCCCACCTGGCCAATTGACCGCGCGTCAGCTCCTCTTGATCGATTCCAGTCATCGTGCCTCGGGCGGTAAAGAGGATCACAACTGCACCCGCATCGTAAAGCCTGTTCAACAGATCGATGGTGGAACGGATCGGTTCGGCCAGCGAATATTCATTGTCCGGCGTCAGGGTTGCGATGACACCATCGATATCGACCACCAACCGCTTGCCTGCCAACTCTGGAAGGGCTGCCGTTTGAGCCAAGCCCAAGTGCCCGAGAGAGTCAACGTCGTAATGATGCTCCATGAGCATGCCGCGGATCCGGTCTCCGGTCATGGAACGCTGTTCACGCAAGACTCTTCCCCAGACCACATCGATACAGCCGTTCTGCAGATAGGCTCTGGGTAAGACCTGACGCGGCTCGTTGTAGGGCTCGACGAGTTCTGATGACACCACGGGATCCAGCAGACCCTCTTCACCCAGCCACCACATTTTGAACGGGGTGTCGGGAGCCTCGATCACGGAGCGAACCGAGTCGAAGGAAGGATCCGACTCGAGAAGGTCGACCGCGCGATCGATGTCGCGAGGATCGCGCAGCGGATACGTTGGACGAAGATGCACCCAGACGCGCGGACTGTATTCCTCTTTATTCTGTAGCCATCTCGAGGCATGCTCGAACACTTGAAGATCGGTGGAGTGGTCGCCGGCAAACTCACTCGGGCGCAAGAACGGCACCTCTGCACCGTATTGCCGGGCGATTTCCGCATAGAGCTCACTGTCGGTGCTGACGATCACCCGATCGACTCTCGTCGCCTCGACGGCGTGGTCGATCGAGTGGGCCAGCATCGGCTTGCCGGCAATGTTCGCAATGTTCTTGTGAGCGATCTCTTTTGAACCCGAGCGCGCTGGTATCAGCGCCAGCACTTCCGACATCGTCACGCCCTCCGGAATCCCAGTTTGCCCAGATACTCGCGCAGATCCGACCACATCCACCAAGAGCCCACGAGGCCAAAGGTCCCCAGAATCGCGACGGTCGCCAAGAAGATGCTGGGCCAGGTCGCGACCACCGGTTCCAGCCTTGATGCCACCACCACTCCGATCGAGAGTACAGCAACCGGCACCCAGAACATCGATCCGATGGTCGACAGCGGATGGTCAGTCTCCCCAATCCACCGGACACCGGTCGGGACAAACCATAGCGCGCCCACTACGAGCTCGCCGAGAATCGCTGCGACCAATACTCCTTGGATTCCCTGGGACGGTGCGAGCAGCAGAGAGAGAACCACCGTGATGATTCCCGCTCCCAGAAAGCCGAGACCCCGCTTTCTATAGTCGAATCGCACCTCCATCAAGACTCGAAAGCTGAACAGAGCCACGGAAAGCCCAGTCAAGACCGCGGCCAGAAGGTTGGCTCCATCACCCGCATAGTATTGCCCTCCTACCCAACGGATCACGAAGGCGCCATTGATCTGCCAAACACCCAGAAAAGCCATCGCCCCGAGAAGCGCCGAGATTCTCACCAACAAGCGCGCTACTCTGCGTGCCCTGCGCTCGCCATCCCCGCCGTGGGCGAGTTGGGTGAGGCCCGGCCTGACGATGACAGACACCCGGTTGGCCTGGATTCGAATCAGAGACGGTGCCGCCATCAGCAGGGCGTACATATTGACCGTGGTCATTCCTTGCGCTGGCAGGATGCCGAGAATCAGGCGTGCACTGTGCAGGCTCAGTAGTCCGCCGGCCGACGCCACCAGGATCCAGCCGCTGAGGCCGGCGATATCCCGCATGGCACGAACCTCCAGCGGTCGCTCAAGGATACTCAGCCGCATACCCAGCCTGCGAGACCGCCAGCGAACCTGGACGAAGTAAAAGCCTGCGGCCACCATGGAAGCGACGGCGAGCCCGTAGAGCGACCACCCTTTCGCCACCAGGACAACGCCGATGCCTGCTCCCAGGAGAGCCGAGAACATGTTCAACACGGCGTTGACGCCAATCTGCTGCGTGCCCACCAGGAACGACTTGTAGGCTCGGGAGCCCAGCTGCACTGCGAAAGTCAACCCAAAGACGATGGCGCAGATTCGAGCCATCTTCAGGTGCTCGGCCGGGAGCCCCTGGGCCAGGAGCTCGAGCCCCGCCGCCAGGAGTAACGACAGCACGAAGGCGATCAACGCTAGAAGGAACTGAAGTTGGCCACCCGCCCTCAGCTTCTTGCGAACCTCCTCCCTCTCAGCGTCGGTTCCGTCGGGCTGAAAATCCTTGGCAACGATGGCGGTGAGGCCGGTGCCGATGCCCACATCCATCAACTGAAAGTAGTTGATGGTCTCCCTGATGAAGGACTGGAAACCCATCAATTCCGCTCCCAGGCGACTCAGGTAGAACGGTGTAACGAGAAGACGAAGTCCAGCGTTGACGGCGAAGGACAGATAGGAGCCGCTAAGACCTTCGACCACCCGCCGACTGCGGCCCTTGCGGCCAGACTCTCCTTCTCCGTTCAATGTCGGATCTTCCGCCGGCGCTGACCCGGAACCGTCCTCACACACCCGGCCGCGGTCCAATCTCTTGGATTTCCCGCCAGAGCGCGAAAGGAGATGAATGTGCTGACTCTCCAGGATTGGAGGACGAGGCGGCGACTATGTACACACGCAAACCCATCGGTAAGGAAGACGGAGAAACAGCGGTCCGTATCGAATCTTGCGCCGCGCAAATTCCACGCAGATCTTCCGAAGGTCCTACAGCATCCACTCTCCGACCACGACGGTATCGTTTCTTTCGAGGGGCATATCCGGATCCTTGCCCTTCTGAATGCGTTTGGCATTGATCGGAATCACCTCTTCGGTTCCATCGCTCAACCGGCGTTTGACGGTCACCTTCTTCAGGTTGGCTCTCTCTGTCGGGCCCCCGGCGGCTGTGATGGCCTGCAGGACCGTGATTCCCTCGCTACTGGAGTAGTCGACCACCCCTGGAATTCGTACAGCACCCGTAACATAGACTCGCAGTCTCCTCGCTACTGGCACTACCACGATGTCCCCAGGCTCGAGCGCCACGTTCTGCGTCACATCCCCTTCCTCGAGAAGACTTGAGGCGTCGACCTCGATCGTCTCTTGCTCAGCGGCGTCGGAACCGCGAATGATGAGTACCTTCCCGCCGCGATCAGGTCTCACCCCACCTGCCCTGCCGATGATTTCCAGAAGGGTGTTGCCGCCGAGCAAATCGTACGAGCCGGGCGACTGCACGGCACCTTGAACCGAAACGGCTGCGCTGACCGATTCGGCGACAAAAATCGAGACCTGAGGTTCGTTGACGAGTTTCTTGACCGATAGCATCCGGGCGATCAGATCCTCTCCGCCCCTGACAGTGAAGCCCGAAATCCTGAAGTTGCCCAGGAGCGGTAAGGTGACGGTCCCGTCACCGAGGACGCGAACCCGCCGACTCAGTTCATCAACTCCCAGAACGGTCACCTCCAGGACATCACCCGGTCCTATCTTGAGCGCCGTGGGAGGCTGGTTTTGAGCCTCGGCATCTCTGGCAACACTTGCCACCGACAGCACGTGCATCACGAGCGCGAAGACAGTCAGAGAGAACCTGGATGGGAGATTCATGATTGCAGTCTAGCCCAACACCAATGATTGTCAGCCCCACGGGCCTCCGCCGGTGCCGATTCCGAAGTTCGCTCGGACGCCACTGGTCGTTCGATCGAAGATCGGCAGGTTGGAGTCGTACTTCGTCCTCCAGGCTCCGAAGGAGAGTCGTCCCTTGCCGAAGCGGAATCCTATGTCGGCTCCCCAGGAATTGAAGTCGTCCTGTCGCTCGATCTCGAGGCCCTCGAACGGTACATAATCGTTGACTCCGAGCTCCCCGAACGCGCGAATCCACGACCAACGAGCTAGCGCAACTTTCAAGGCTAATCCTGCCGTCGGACTGTCGTAGTAGGCAAAGATATCGGTAAACGAGTACACCAGATTGTTGCGCAGGTAGATCTGTGGCTCGAAGCGACTCAAAGCCCGCCAAGACAACTCTGCGCTGCCCGCCAAGCCGCTGTAGTCCACGAACTGCGAGCCGTTCCCGTCGGGCTCCAGTTGCAGGTAAAACAACCTGGCGGCGAACAGAAGATCGGGCGTCGAATACTCAGCCGTCAGGACCGGCGAGATTCCCGAGTTGGACCTGTCGCTCAGTCCTGGGTCGAACTCGGCCTGTGAGTATTCGGCACCGAGTGCGAGTTCGAATCCCCTGCCCATGGGCAAGCCAACCAGCAGTCGATAGAACTGCTCGTCACGATCCACGACAGATAGATTGACGATCTCTCCAGGCTCATCCAGGTAGCGAATAGCCCGAAGGGTCCCGCCGGCAATCACCGAAAACCCACCGCCGACGTTGAAATCGAAATTGGCACCGATCTCATCGAGCCGGGTGTTGACCTGCTGTTCGAGCTCCTGACTGAAGAAGACCGCGTCTTCTTTTCGGGTGGCGCTCAACTCCATGCCCGTGCGCCCGAGGTCGCCGAATAGACCCAGGCCGTAGCGACCGTTCCAACGATTCCTCTCCGACTCGTCCTGCCACCAGACGTACTCGGGCAATAGGTGGAGCGCCAGCGTCATCTCCGAGGCCACGGGTGTGTAGCCTCGGATGCCGATTCCCACCGTGGCGGTGAGCTGAGAGCCCTCTCTCTCCGACTGATCGGTGTAGTTGAGGTTTCTGAGAGCAGCCCAAGGATCCCAATAAAACCTACCCGACCTCCAGCGAGCCTCCTTCATCGCTCGATCTATCGTGTCCGCAAGGGTGGTCGTACGACCGACGAACGTACCCGGTGGCGTGTACTGGTTGAACTGTGCTTCAAGTAACGTCGAACCACAGATCCAACAGAGGGCGGCGACTGTCAGGTGTCGAATCTTCATCGGGGAACCGATCTCCTGGCCAGACTTCCAATGGTTGTGAGGCCCCGGGAATCTCGCCGCGGATTGTGGCACAAAATAGCCCGGGTTCGGCGGACACACACAGCAGTTCCATAGTCCACAGGATTCAAGGAGAAATCCCGCCCGACTCCGCTAGTCGACTCTCGCCAACGGCCGATCGTGAAGAATCCGTGCCGGATTGTCCCACATCCAGGCCCCCACGGAAGCCTCTGGAAAGGCACCCCTCAACGTTTGATAGACCAATTGCAGGTTGGGCGGGCGGGAGTGGACATCATGCCCATCGGAGGCCACCAGATCCACCAAATGTCCCTGGAACAAGGGCTCGACCGCCTTGGACAGGCCTCTACCCCTGGGGTCATGAACCGAATCGGCGTTCACCTGGATCAAGCAGCCCTTGCTCTTGAGTGCCGCCACCCGACCCGGCCTCCGGTCCAGGAATCCATAGCGCTCGACGTGGGCGAGGACCGGGATCAAACCGACCTCGAGAACGCGATCGAGCGCCGCGGTGGCAGCTTCGTAGGCTAGGAATGGAGGGAACTCCACCAGCAGATACCGACTGCCGTTGAGCGTCAGGACATCTCTCTTCTTCAAGGCCTCGAGAAACTCCGGCGAGACGAAGTTCTCCGAGCCCAGATAGAGAGCCATCTCCTTCAGAAATCCGTTACCATCGCCGGTCTCCATCCGCTCGAGGCGCCTCACCATGGCCACAAAGCTGTCGTAGACGGCCAACGGTGCGACATTGCCGAAGGAGGCGAACATGTGTGGGGTGGCCACCATGGCCCGGGTTCCATGCTCGTGGGCATAGCGCAGCATCTCCAGCGACTCCAGAAGAGACGCCGAGCCATCGTCGAGCTCGGGAATCAGATGGGTATGGATGTCGACGAATCGCACGGGGTTAGTCGACCTGGCTCACGCAGCGAAAACCGACCTGGGAGTGGCTATCACCCGGGTCCATGAAGCGGCGGACGAAGACAGAGTCTCTCGAGCCATTTTCGGATCCGCGCAGAACCCTGAACGCCGAACGATAGGCCTCTTCGGGATGACGATTGCCCGGATAGGCCCGATACCAGGACGAGGTCCACTCGAACAACCCGGCGTGTGTCTCGAAGCCCGGAGTCTGCGCTGCCACCTCCCATTCCTGTTCGGTCGGCAGTCGCAACCCCAACTCCTGACAGTGCGTCTGGGCCTCGGAGAACCCTAGACCCGTCAACGCCGAATCGTCGAGTGGCCGATGTGGACGAGATCGCACCGCGACACGGTCGATGGCAAAAACGGCCAGGACCACATCGTGACGAGGGGTCTGATTGAAGAACTGGGCTGCCGCCGGATCCAACCCGATGGGGTATCTCCCCGCCGCAATCTCCAGCATCTCTCTGCCGTCCGACTTACTCTCAAACCCTTCATCCGGTGGTTCGATGGGATCCTCGACCGCTGCCCCAGTGTCGGCTGGATCGATCGATTCCTGCTCACCCGAGTCGGCAGGAACCGACTCGTCAGGGTCGGGATCCACCGGAACGGCAGGCAGTGTCTGATCCGGATAGTCGTCGGGAACCGGTTGAGGTCGATCTTGCGACGGAGGTGAAGGGGGAATGTCACGCAGCGGTCTGGAAACCGGAACTTTCTGCACATCGTCGGGTTCATCGGCCTCTGCCAGACGCGTCTCCGACTCGATCGGTGACGACTCTGGCTGATCAGCCCCTGCCCTACTCCCGGGGGCCGAGCCCTCGGCAGTGCCCCGGCGACTCTCCGGCACCCGAAACTCGACCTGGAATCCGGTTCGGAGGCTGGCTCCCGAGTCACTGACCACCCGGGCGGATTCCGCATTGGCGTCGACGACTGTGACATGTCCAACCTCGATCCGTTCCGGCGAGCCATTGACCATCAGCTGGTAGAAGGCCTGGCCCCGATCGCCGACTTCGAGGAGGCCCGTCTCACCAACGTCGATTGTGGCCCGTCCGCCATCGATCGCAACGATGGAGGCCGCCACCAGAATCATCGATGACGCACTCACCGATCCTCCTCCTCGGGCCGGTGGTCCACCGCCGGAAGATCGATGATCTTGGGCCTGGGCCGCTGGGCTCGGCCTCCCTCCATTCCTTCGAGCACGGTCTCGCGATCGCGCAGATCCTCGTAGAAGCCCGGGGTCCGACGGCCGCCCAGCGTATCCGTCGCCAGCACCACCCGAGGCCCCTCAGGCCGCAGAGACCGCTCCTCTTCCGGTTCCGCGCGGTGTCGGCGCCCCAGCCACAGAGCTCCGCCGGCGATCGCAACGAGGAACGCCAGAAGGGTCACCGAGAGCCATGGAGTGGACTGGTGCGCGAATGGATCGGGAAGCTCCATACCGACCGCAGAGGTGCCATCTGACTCGTCCGGGACTCCAGGACCAAATGTGGCGGCGGTGCCGACCGGCGTTGACTCCAGGGGGGCGATCTCCCGCATCGAAAGATGCAGGGATTGTTCTCCGGACCGGATATCGACCTGGCGCTCAGCGGTGTCGAATCCCTGGTGCTCCACCGTGATCGTGTACACGCCCAATGGGATGTTGGCGATAATCGCCGTTCCGGTGTCATCGAGCTGACCCACCAGGTGACCGTCCCAGCGAAGCGTGGCTCCCGGAACACCGGAGATCTCGAGAACTGCAAGCTCGATCATCGCGGCCCTGGCATCCGATGTCCCCCCAGCGAGCATCAGCGCCAGAGCCAACGTCAGGACCCTGACGGATCTACTGCTCGTCATCCTTCTTCTCAGTCACCTTGAGACCCTTACGTTGTTCGGATCGGCTGATGTGGTGAATCAGATCGACGAAATCTTCATGCGACAGACCGTCCGCTTCCGACTCTGGGGGCACCAGAATCTTCGGCGTCTCGTTCTCTGCGGACGGCGACGGAGAGTTCTCTGCGAACACCGCGCCTGCTGGCGGAGTCTGGTAGCGGCCTGCACCCAGACCGCGACCGACAGGAACTCTGCGATAGAAGCGCGCGCCGCAGTCTTCACAGCGGTAGGGGTACATTCCCAGGCGCTGCAACACCTGCTCCTGCCAGAATCCCTCCGGCGGCAGCGGCCTGTTGCGGGCCGGCCGCCGGCAGGCGGGACACACTTTGGGATCGTTGCCGCTCATCGATTTACCTGCTCTATTCTTACCGAATCGAGGTACACGTTGCCGCGAAGTCGATTGTCGATCTGCTGACTCGGCAATCGTCGCAATCGGATCAGTGCGCGGCCGCTGCCAGCAGGCATCGAGAATTGACCTGAGATTTCGCTCCACTCGGTCGAACCTAACATCGACTCGGAGGAAAACAGAGGACCAGCGGGGTCTCGCGACACTATCTCGGCAAATACCCCTTGGTCTGTCGTAAGTTCCTCCGATCTCAGCCACAGGGTCAATCGATAGGGCTCGCCCGATTCGAGAAGCAGCTCCTGCGAAACGCCGCCGAAGCTCAGATTCTCCTGACCCAGGAACTCCACCCTGAGGGCGACAGAGCTGTCCGGCCCCGAGTTCGGCACTCTTGCCGCTTTGAAAGCCTCGGACCTACCGACTCGCCAGCCCATGGGGTCGCCCAACAGCTCGAGCTCGAAGTCGCCGTTCCAGACTCGGTTGCCTCCAGCCGCGAAAGCAGGATCTTCCATACCACCCACCTCCGCCAGCTCGAGCCACCGTCGCCTGGCTTGCTGATATCGACCGCTCCGGAACAGGTGATCCGGATAGGAGCGCCCCTGACCGAATGACAGTGAATCCGGCTGTGCCAACAGTCGACTCCAGACCGCTTCGGTCAGAGTCTCCAGCGGCCCCTCTTGGGAGATCGAGCGCGTACGAATCACCGACCTGAGGACTCTCAGCAGCACGACCTGATCGTCAGGCAGCAGCTTCTCGATCGATCCGGGATCGGCGCCAGCCTTCACCAAGAGGAAGAGAGCCGCCTCTGCCAGGGCGGGCTCCAATTCGACCGCCGTGTCCACCTCGTCCACGGCTCCGTCGAGGTCTCCCTGACGCAAGAGGAGGTTGGCCAGTCGCCAGCGGTACTCGCCACTTCCGGGATTGAGACTGACAGCGACGCGCAACGAAGCCTCCGCCTGGTCGAGGTCTCTGGCGAGCTCCTGGGCTCTCGACAACTCCAGCCAGTAGCGCCAGGCATAGGGGTTGAGACGCACCGACTGCTGAAACTGCTCGATGGCGTCGCCGGGATCCCCGGCGCCTGGCAGATCGCGGTAGGCCATGGCCAGCAGGTACGATGGCTCTGCTCCCTTGGGATCGAGTTCGACGGCCCGCTCGAGGCCCTCGATGCCATTCTCCGGGCTGGCCGCAGCCAACGCTCTGGCTCGGCCCAGCGTTTGCCAGCCCGCGGCCAGTAGCGCCAGAGCAAGTAGGACTCGTAGCGCCAACTCCGCGACGTTGAATCGCACGCCATTCTCCGGCCCGCTGACAGGCTCGGGCTTTGGACCCTGGAATTCCAATGACCAGGAGAGGGCGACCACACAGGCGAATACCATCAGAATGGCGGGAATCTGCAGACTGAAGTCCACCAAACTGTGGATCGAAATCGAGAAGAGGGCTCCGGCGGTTCCCAGGGCAACTCCCTGTCTGACCGGATCACGCTCCGAGAGCGCCGTTTCCGTGGAGCGGTAGAAACGCCAGAGCAGGAGACCCCAAATCAACAGGGCCAGCGGTATCCCCCATTCCGTAGCGGTCTCCAGATAGTCACTGTGGGCGTGGTCGTACAGACGGTCCGCCTGGCTCGTCTGGTACAGCCGAAACCGCCACTCGTACATTCCGGGTCCGACTCCGATGACTGGCGAGTCGCGCAGCATCCCCAGGGTGTCTCGGTAGATCTCCACCCGAGAGACTCCCTCTTCGACCTTCTCGAACCGCTCCATGAGGGCTTCCAACCCGAAGGCACCACCCATTCCCAGGACCAGAAGGATCAAGACCGCGGCCGCCGCGGCCGACATCCCTCGGTGACGCCGTCTCCGCCGACTCTGGGCAAAGAGCAGCGCCATGAACAAGAGGGTCATGAGCAACGAAAGGGTGCCGCCTCTCGACTGGGAGAGCAGAACCGCGACACCCATGATCGAGCAACCGAGAAGAACGAGCCAGGTCTTGGCCAGCGATTCCGAGCGGCTCGAGCGCTGGGATCTCTTGAGCACGGTGTCTGAGGAGAGCATCCCCAGCGCCAGCGGCAGCAGCATGTTGAGCAGGGCTGCGTAGTGATTGCGATTGATCAAGGTACCGGTGGCGATCCGTCCCTTGTTGCGAAAGTACCCTCCGATGTAGTCGAAGCCGCCTACGGACTGAATGAGTCCGTAGAAAGCCTCCAGAACACCCAACAACACAAGTACCACCAGCAGGAATCGCCGCTGCGACGCTGCCCCGACAGCCAGCCAGACACAGATCCAGAGGGCGATCCACCCTACTGCGAGATGAATGTATCCCCGAGCCTCCAACGTCGGTTGCAGCGCAGTCTGACCGAGAAGCAGCAATCCCACGAGCACCAGGACCAGGTACCGAAGGTCAACCCTGACTCTTTCAAAGGGGGCAGTCAGAACCAAGAAACACGGCACGATCAGCACCAGAAAGGTCTGATACAGGACCGGCGTCTCCGCCGCACCAAATCGCAGCAAGGCCCAGGTCAGGATCAAGCCGAAGAGGAGGGCAACCGTCGCTCCCCTCCAGACTCGGTGCCCTGTCAGGCCCTCCACCAGACTCCTCTCCTAGGCGGAACGCTTGGACGAGGTACTGTCGCTTGCGTGATACCGGTCAAAGTAGCCGCTGGCCTGGCCGTAGTAGCCATAGTAGCCGTAGCCGGTGCGCTCCAGATTGACACCGTTGACCAGCACCCCGAAGAGCGTAGCGCCGATCTTGGCCAGACTGTCGGCAGCCCGCTGGACAGTCTTCCGTGGTGTCTTGCCGGCCCTGGCCACCAGAATGGTTCCGTCCACATGGGGCGAGGTCGCCATGGCATCGCTGAGCTCGAGGATCGGCGGTGAATCGATCACCACATAGGTGAAGTACTCCCGCATCAGCAGCATGCCGGTGAACATACGCTCCGAGGCGATGAGCTCGGCCGGGTTGGGAGCCCGTGGTCCTGCCGGCGCCAGGAAGAGATTCGGTACGCCGGTCTCATGGATCTGTGAGGAGATGTCGGAGTTCCCCGACAGGAAGGTACTCATCCCCTGCTCGGCGGAGATCCCAAAAGCATCGGCCAGCTTGGGTTGCCGCATATCCAGATCGACGATCAGGGTTCGGCTACCGGTCTGGGCCAGCGCAATGGCGATATTGGCGACGGTCGTGCTCTTGCCTTCACCTGGCACGGCGGAGGTGACCAGAATCGTCTGGGGCGGATTGCCCGAATGCGAGAGCAGCAAGGCGGTGCGCAGCGATCGATAGGCCTCCAGAGCCCGACCCTCCTTCAGAGCTGAATCGGTCTGCACCAGGTGCGGCTGTGTCTTGGTCCCCGACCTCTCAAAAGGCCAGCCGAAGCGGCCCTTGACCTTCGGCGAATCCTCGAGATTCGGGATGACTCCCAGGACCGGCAATCCCAGATGCTGGGTCACGTCGTCGCTGGTCTTCAGGGTGTTGTCCAACGCCTCCACCAGGAATACGGCACCCGTACCCACGAAGAGTCCCAGAATCAGCGCCAGGGTCAGGGTGCGGGCCCGCTTCGGAGTCGACCGGCTCCCCGGTACCTTGGCTCGGTCGGCGACCCGGATATTGGACGAGCGCAGCCCGGCGGCGACACCGGCCTCCTTGAGTCGCTGCAGCAAGCCCTCATAGAGCTCCTTGTTGGAGTCCACCTCACGCTGCAGGATGTTGTATTGAATCGACCGTTCATTGAGCTTGTCCACTATGGCCCGCTGATCGGCGACTGCCTGTTCCAGCCTGTCATGGCGATCCTGGGCCATTTCGAACTCCTGACGAGCCCCTACCAGGGCCCGGCGCCGCTCCACCGACAGCTGAGTCTCCAGCTCTTCGATTTCGAGTCGCGTCTCCTTCACCGCCGGCCACTCGGGACCATAGCGATTCGAAAAGCTTGCCAGCTCGCTCTTGGCTTCGGAGAGTCGCTGCTCGAGTCGCAGTAAGGCTTCTGACTTGAGCGTCCCGGGGAACTGGCCCCCTCCGGCCAGGTTTCCCGCCTCGTAGCGCGATCGGGCGGTGATCAGATCAGTCTCGGCGGCGGTGAACTCGTCCGAGAGATCAGCCAGCCGTTTTCGTGCGATGGTCTCCCGCTCGGAGAGGTTGACGATGTTGTTGCGTTGCGCGTAGTCCAGAAGCTCCTGCTCGGTCTGTTCTACCTGGATCTGCAACCCCTCCAATTGCACCCTCAGGAAGTCGCTGGCCCGGGTCGTAGCGTCGTACTTGCCTTCCAGGTTCTCCTCGATGAACTCCTCACTGAGGGTGTTGGCGATCTCAGCAGCAAGCTGTGCATCCGGAGCCCTGTAGCTGACCTCGATCAAGCGAGTATTCCGAATCGGTTGCGCGTTCACGCCCCCCTGGAGTTTGTTGGCGAGGCTCGCTTCTCTATCGACCTGCGGCTTCTCGGAGGTGCTCGACTCCTGCTTGCCCATGGTCAGTGGCAAGCGCGCCAAATTCATGACGGATTTCTTGGCCGCCTTGAGGGCCCCGGGGTTGGTCTTCTGATTGAAGGCTTCGTTCTCCACCAGATCCAGCCTTTGAACCACCCGCAGAGCCGTGTCGAAGCCCTTCAGGTTCTCGGTCTGGGTCCACATGTAGTTCTCCATGAACCAGCCGCCGGCCATCTCGGAACCGGCCACCTCCTGAAACGGTACGACCCGGGAGCTTTCCGGATCGATCTGCAGTCGGGCCGTCGCTTGATACATGGGCGTGGCCGTGAAGACCTGCAGCGCCGCCAGGATGACGAAGGTGATAGCGATCGAGATCAGCATCCATTTACGCTCGAGAAGCACGTGCACGTAGTGCTCGAGGGAGATGGACTCCTCTTCTTCCGGGTAGTAGACCGGAGTCGGCGGCTGCCACATGGCGGGCAGATTGCTCTCGCCCTGGAAGGGCAGAGGTAGATTGCTACCGGGTTCTTTCTCGGGAGGTTCGCTCATCTGGACAGAGGGGAATCGGTCAGGTGATAGATATTCAAGATGGTCAATAAGTCTAGCAGAAATCGATAGTTACACACCATGAGGGATGTCACAGGCCGAAGTCGCCGACCGTCCCAGGGAGAGACATCCCGAACCTGGACGGAGTCCTCGATCGCCTCGAAGCACTCCGGCCGTTCTGATGCTCGGGAAGGCGAATGGAACTCTGCATTGCCAAAACCGGCTTGTTTGGGTACCATCGACTCAATTCGTGGGAGGCGACGCAAATGTCGACCAATAAGGGTTTTCTACAGAATCTCGCCATTCCGGTAGCCATGGCCTTGGCCTTTCTGCTGCCGGTTCAGCCCCTGGTTTCGGCGGTGACCGTCGGACAGACCGCGAGCGCCGACGCTCGTGTCGACGGCATCGTGGTGCCCTCCGGCACGACTCTCATCAGCCCGGCGGTGGTCGAGGCTGGGGACAGCGGCGCGATCATCCACCTCAGTAGCGGTAATGTCGTCGCTATCGCCCCACAGTCTTCCGCCCTGGTAGCCAGCGTCGACAATGGCATCCAGCTCGCAGTGCAACGCGGCAATGTCGCCTATGCCAACAGTGAGGGCTCGGTCGAGAATCTGAGTCGTACCGAGACCGCTCTGGTCAGCCAGGAGGGCCAGATCCAGCAAGGAGCCCGCATCGGCGACGATGATGAAGAGGAAGACCTCTGCGAACTGCAGGACTGGACTGCCGCCCTCTGGCAGATTTGTCGATATGACGACCCCAAGGACGACGACTGCGACTGGGAGCTTCTCGAGGTCCCCATGAGCGAAGTGCCGCAATACTTGGAGAAGACCGCGGTTCTCGCCTGCGACGATCGCAACGACCTGGATCTCGACTGTGACTGCAAGAAGCGCAAGGGTGCCTTCGCCTGGTGGATCCCGGTGGCTGCAGTGGTCGGTGGCGTGGTGCTCTACGAAGTGATCACCGACGACGATGACGATCCTGCCAGTCCAACCACGCCGTAGAGCTCGATCATAGAAGCCCGGCCTTCCTAGACCCCGAAGTACCGGGCATCGGGATGGTGAAAGACCAGGGCCGAGACCGAAGCCTCCGGCTCCATCATGTCTCCCTCGGTCAACGAGACCCCGATCTCTTCCGGTCTCAAGACCGCAAAAAGCTGCTGCTGCATGGCCAGGTCGGGACACGCCGGATAGCCGAAGCTGTAGCGCTTGCCCCGATAGCGAGCGGAGAATCGATCCTGCAGGGTAATCTCCGGCGCATCGGCAAAACCCCAAAGGGCGCGGAGTCTCATATGGACCACCTCGGCCGCAGCCTCCGCCGTCTCCAGAGCCAGCGCTGCGAGCGCGTGGCTCTTGAGGAACTCACCCTCCTCCTTCCATTCGTGGACCTGGGTGGTCACGCCATCCCCGGCGGTGGTGACGAATAGAGCGATCCGATCTCCGGCCGGCAAGACATAGTCACTCAGACAGAGTCCATCGGCACCGGGCTGCCTGGGCAGATCCCAGGTGACCAGTGGATCTCCCGAGTTCGAATCCAGGAGCTGCAGACTGTTGCCGGAGCTCCGTGCGGGAAAAAACTGCCAGACGGCCCTGGCGTGCATGGCGCCCTGTCGAGCGACCTCCTGAATCTCCCCTACGACCTCCTTGAGCATCGCCAGCTTGGGATCGTGCTTGGCCTCCAGCTGTTTGACGGCTCCCTTGAGACCGAGGTGCTTGCCGAAGAGCATCTGGGGGTTGACCTGTGCCCACACCTCGTCCAGATCGAGCTCTTCGACAACGCGATCGAGGTGAGGCGGTGAGGGTCTGTCGATCTCGGTCCGCACCGCACTGCTGCGGCGGCCGGATGAGCTCTCGAACGCCGTCCGTGACGGGCCCGCCGCCTCCTGGTCCCGCTTCCTGACTTCGGCGATCTCGGCCTCCAGGGCCGAACGCTTCTCGGCATCGGTCAACCGATCCACCAGATCGAGACCATGCATGGCGTCCTTGGCGTAGGTGGAGAATCCGGCATAGGCGGGGGCGATCTTCTTGTGGGTGAAGCGACGAGTCAGCGCCGCACCACCGACCACCAGGGGAAGATCGATCTCCACTGCTGAGAGATCTTCGGCTGTCGTCACCATCTGCTGCGCACTCTTGACCAACAACCCCGAAAGGCCGATGACATCGGGCCGGTGCTCACGCACGGCCTGGATCAGCTGCTCGCTCGGCACCTTGATTCCCAGGTTGACCACCTCGTAGCCGTTGTTCGAGAGGATGATATCCACCAGATTCTTGCCGATGTCGTGGACATCGCCCTTGACGGTTGCCAGCAGGATCTTGCCTCGACTTGTTCCCGCCACTCGATCCATGTGCGGCTCCAGATGGCCGACAGCGGCCTTCATCACTTCGGCGCTCTGCAGAACCTCGGCGACGATGAGCTGGTTGTCGTTGAAGAGTCGACCCACTTCACTCATGCCGGTCATCAGCGGGCCATTGATGATGTCCAGCGGCTCTGGCCAGCGCTCGTCGTTCAGGGCCAGATCGAGATCCTCGATGAGCCCCTCCTTCGAGCCCTCGACCACGGCTCTGGCGAGGCGCTCCTCCAGGGGCAGCTCGGCGCGAGGCGTCGCCTCGGCCCGGGCCGATCGATCCCGAAAGTAGTCAGTGAACTCGGCAATAGCCTTCTCGCTGCCCGCTGCGTCTCCAGGCTCGAGAAAGATCAGCGCCTCGGCCAATCGCCTCTCTGCCTCGGGAATCTCCGCGTAGCGGGCCAGGCGCTGGGTGTTGACCAGGGCGGCGTCCAGACCGGCCTGGGTGCAGTGGTAGAGAAATACCGCGTTGAGGACTTCTCGGCCGGCGACCGGCAAACCGAAACTGACGTTCGAGATACCCAGCACCGTCTTGGCTAGCGGCACCTCGGTCTTCAGCCAGCGCACTCCCTCGATGGTCCGGGCGGCCGAGCCGATGTAATTCTCATCGCCGGTGCCGCAGGGAAAGACCAGCGCATCGAACCAGATGTCCTCAGGGGGCAAGCCCATCTCCTCGGAGAGGATGCGGTAGCTGCGCTGCGCCACCTCGGCCTTGCGCTCGACGCTGACCGCCATACCCTGCTCATCGATCAAGCCGACGATCAGTGCGGCACCATAACGCTGAGCGAGCGGCACCACCCGATCGAATCTCTTCTGTCCCTCCTCCAGATTGATGGAATTCAGGACCGACTTGCCCTGACACCAGGTCAGTGCCCGCTCCATCACTTCGGCGTCGGTGGTGTCGATCATCAGGGGCAGCTTGACCAGGCGGGTGAGCTGCTGCAGAAACCGCTCCACGTCCTCGACCTCGTCCCGATCCGGGTCTTGCATACAGACATCCAGGATCTGGGCGCCAGAACGGGCCTGCCGCCGACCGATCTCGGCTGCCGCCTCGATCTCGCCTTCGGCGATGAGCCGTTTGAACTTGCGGCTGCCCAGCACATTGGTCCGTTCCCCGACCAGCAGTGGCCGGTTGTCGGCCGTCAGCTCGACCGCTTCGATGCCCGATACCATACTGCGCTGATGGTGCGAGACCGGCCGCGGCCGGCGACCCTCCACCAGCTCGGCCAGGGCTGCTACGTGTTGGTCGGTGGTGCCGCAGCATCCCCCTACGAGATTCAGCCAATGGCTGTCCAGGAACCGGCTGAAGACCTGCACGAACTCTTCCGGACCCTCGTGGTACAGACCGTCCTCGTCGGGCAGACCCGCGTTCGGCACACAGGCCACCCGGGTGCGGGTCAGCTCCGACAGGGTCCGCAGGTGGTCACTCATCAACTCGGGCCCGGTGGCGCAGTTGAGACCCAGATAGAGCAGATCGCTGTGCAGTAGGGAGACCGCCAGGGCTTCGGCATCCTGGCCTGCCAACATCGTGCCGGTGGTCTCGATGGTCACCGAAACCGCCACCGGGATCCGCCAACCTGACTCATCGAAGACGCGCTCGATGGCCAGGAGTCCGGCCTTTATGTTGCGGGTGTCCTGGCACGTCTCCAACAGCAGGTAGTCGGCCCCACCCGCCATCAGACCGAGGGCTTCAACTCGATAGTGCTGCTGCAGCTCCTCGAAGGTGACTCCGCCGGTCACCGAGAGAGCCTTGGTCGTTGGCCCCATGGAGCCACAGACGAAGCGTGGGCGGCCGGGTGCATCGAACTCCGCGCAGGCCTGCCGAGCCAGCGAGGCGGCCAGACGATTGAGCTCGAAAGCCTGCGACTCGAGATCGTACTCGGCCAACACCAATGGGGTGCCGCCGAAGCTGTTGGTTTCGACGATGTCAGCTCCGGCCGCCAGGTAGCCTTGATGTAGCCGCAGCACCACATCCGGCCGCGTCTTGCACAGATTCTCGTTGCAGCCTTCGAGCTCCGGACCGCCAAAGTCCTCTGCCGTCAGGCTCTCGTCCTGCAGTCCCGTGCCGGTGGCGCCGTCGAGGACGAGGATGCGCTCCTCGAGGCTCTCGAGCAGGGCTTGGGTCCTGGCCTCACGATCCTGCGTTTGGTCGGGAATGGGTGCTGCGAAGTCGAAACTCGTCATAAAAAAATCCCCGCTTCGTCGGCATCACGGAAGCGGGTTTTCGATCTCGGACACTTGTTTGCCGCCTGCCGGCGACCACATCCTCATCCAGCGATGAGATGGCACCTTGGGTGTCCGCCCCAGGTTGCCGAGCCCGATTCGAGATCGGACCGCTCCTGATGCTGGCCGCAGACTAGCCCATGGTGAGAGAAGCTGTCAAACAGATTCGCCGCCAGCGATCCGATCGGGCAGAGACCGCTCTGGCGGCTCGCCAGAACCCTGTCGGTCTCAGGGACGCAGCTTGGCCATCAGCATGTTGATGGCTCTCGAGCTCTGCATGAGATAGAAGTGGAGGGACGGCACTCCTCGATTGAGCAGATCCTCGGCCTGCTTGCAGGCCCACGCGACTCCAATCTCGGTGACATGCCCAGGTTTGGCGGCCGCGATCTCATCCGCCAGATCGCTGGGGATGTCGCAGTAGAACTTGCTGGGAATGGTCGAGAGCTGTCGTTTCGTTGTGATGATCTTGATTCCCGGGATGATCGGCACCTCGATCCCGGCTGCTCGGCAGGCGTCCACATAGTCGAAGTAACACTTGTTGTCGAAGAACATCTGGGTGACGATGTAGTCGCTGCCGGCATCGACCTTGGCCTTGGTGCGCCGAATGTCGGTGTCCATGTTCGGCGCTTCGAAGTGCTTCTCCGGGTAGCCTGCCACCCCCACACAGAAGCTTGAGGCCTCGGCATCGAGCAGCTCGTCTTCCAGGTAGTTCCCCCGGTTCATGTCCGCGATCTGTTGCACCAGGTCGATGGCGAAGTCGTTGGCCGTGCGACCGTACTGCAGCGGTTTCTTGAAACCGTTCTGATCACCGCGAATGGCCAGGACGTTGTCGATTCCGAGGTAGTTGAGCTCGATCAGAAAGTCCTCGGTCTCCTCCCTGGTGAAGCCGATACACAGCACATGCGGCACCGCGTCGATGTTGTATTTGTTCTGGATCAGCGCACAGATCCCCAGCGTACCGGGGCGCTTGCGTTTGACCTTGCGCTCGATGCCCTTGGCGGTCTCTTCGTAGATGACCTGGGAGCCGTGGCTCGTGGTATCGATAAACGGCGGATCGTACTTGGCCAGATCCTCGATCAGGGCCATGAGGTCCTGAACGTTGCCGCCGCGCAGCGGGGGAATGATCTCGTAGCTGATCAGCGGTTTGGTGGCCTTGGCCAGATGCTCGATAACTCTCATCGCATCAGTCTCTCGTTATCTCGCCTTCCTCGAGGTGGTCGGGGCCCTGAAGGATACATCAAGAGACAATGCGAAGGGGTGTTCTCCTCCCAGGTGGATTCGCAGAGCCGGCTCAACGGGGTCGTGCGCATCTACCTCTCCCCTACCGCTTCCAGGACTCCGGTCTCGACCAGATCGCTCGCCACGGCGGCGACGTCCTCGAAGAGGGGTATCGGGTTCGACACCGTATTCACTCAATAGGTCCTGGCAGACCTCGCCGTCGCGACTATGCTGCGGCCTACAGCCATTTCTTTTCGGGGTTCCGGTCAGATTCTTCCAGCGCTTCTCGACTCGTGCCGAACCACCCAGGTAGACAGCGGCCAGCCGCACAGGACCCCCAGACCGTCGGCCACCAGGTCCAATGGATCGAAGTACCTCCAGGGAATCGGAGCTTGGAGAGCCTCCAGGAAGAAGGCGATCGCCAGGGTCCAGCCAGCCGCTCGAGGCACGGGTCTCGCCATACCCTCGAGTCTGTCCATGGAACGAGCCAACAGCACGGTCATGAAGAGGAAGGCTGCGAAGTGCTCCACCTTGTCGATCCACTGCTCCAGGCTCGCCGGCAGCAACGATCGGATCTCGGGCAGAGCGTCCGCGGGCATCAACATCAGGGCCGATATGGTAACGATCCAGAGGCCAGCGTGAAGGTGAGGTGAGGTCAGGAGTTTCACGAAGAATGGCAGTCTATCCCAGGCCCAATGGATATAAACTGAACTCATCTTGGGCACCATGATCGACATTCACAGCCATCTGTTGCCCGGGATTGATGACGGTGCAGCCGACCTGGAGGAAGCCGTCAGGATGTGTCGGCTGGCGGCGAATCTGGGCTGCTCGGCGCTGATCGCCACCCCACACCAGTGCCACCCAGTCTGGTGGAACACCGAGTTGGCCAAGCTCGAGATCCTTCTCGACCGGGTCCGCAGCGGGGCGGGGGACTCTCCGAGCCTGCACCTCGGGGGCGAGATTCGGGTCGGCAAGGGATTCCTGAAAGATCTGGAGAACTTCGAAGACTCTGGGCTCGCCTCTCTGGCGGCCTCTGACTATCTGCTGCTGGAGTTCGAGCGCCGGACTCTGACGGTCGATCCCGTCGAGATCGCGCGGCAGGTCCAGCGAGCCGGCTGGCGTCCGATCGTGGCTCATCCGGAATTCATCGGCGCCGTCTGGGAGGATCCTCGGCTTCCTCGGCGTCTGGTGGATGCCGGGGCCCTCCTGCAAGTCACGGCCATGAGCGTTACCGGTGACTTCGGTATCGAGCCCAAGAGACTCGTTGACGGTTTGTTGAGCCACGACCTGGTCCATTTCGTGGCCAGCGATTGTCACGGCCACCGGCGTCGCCCGCCGGGACTCAAGAGCGCCTTCAACGAGATCAAGCAGCGCTGGGGCGAGACGCGGGCAATCGAGCTGACCATCACCAACCCGCGAGCGGTCGTGGAGAATCGCCCTGTCGAACCGCACCGGATCGGCAACGCCACCGTCTGATCGAACCAAGTCGATTTGGCTATCTCTTGTTGATTCCAACCGGACGAAGGCTTAAGCTCGCCGGGTCGCCTGGGGAGTCGTCATCGAGATAACGGACCGACACCGAGCGGGCCGATTCAGACCACATTCAAGAGTTCGAGATCAGTCGATGAGTGACAATTTTGCAAGTCTGCAATCGAAGATCGAGCAGCAGGACGCCCTGGTGGGTGTCATCGGCCTGGGCTACGTCGGGCTACCGCTGGCCCTGGCCTTCGCTGAGAGTGGCTTCGAGGTGCTGGGTTTCGATGTCGATCAGTCCAAGGTGGAGCGTCTGACTCGCGGCGAGACCTATATCGACTACATCGAGTCGCAGCGCATTGCCCAGGCCATCTCCAATGATCTACTGTCGGCCACCTCGAGCTTCGAGCGCCTGACCGAGCCCGACGCCATCGTCATCTGTGTACCGACTCCCCTGACCGAAAACCGCGAACCAGACATGTCCTATGTCGAGGCGACCACCGAGCAGATCAAGGCAACCCTCCGGCAGGGGCAGTTGGTGGTTCTCGAGTCCACGACCTACCCCGGAACTACCCGCGAGCTGCTGCAGAAGACACTCGACGCCAGCGGACTGGCCTGCGGTACCGACTTCTTCGTCGCCTATTCGCCAGAGAGGGAAGATCCGGGCAACTCGAAGTACGGGCCTTCGACCATTCCCAAGGTCGTCGGCGGTGTCGATGCCGCCTCCGCCGAACTGGCGGAATCTCTCTACTCCAAGGTAGTCGTCGAGACTGTAAGGGTCTCCTCGGCAGAAGCCGCGGAGGCGAGTAAGCTGACCGAGAACATCTTCCGGGCGGTCAATATCGCTCTGGTCAACGAGCTCAAGACCGTTTACGACGAGATGGGGATCGACATCTGGGAGGTCCTGGATGCTGCGGAGACCAAGCCTTTCGGTTTCATGCGCTTCAATCCGGGTCCCGGCTGGGGTGGTCACTGCATTCCCATCGATCCCTTCTATCTCTCCTGGAAAGCCCGACAATTCGGCGCCCCGACACGATTCATCGAGTTGGCCGGCGAAGTTAATGTGGAGATGCCCAAGCGGGTCATCGCCAAGATGCAGTTGGCGCTGAATCATGCCGGCAAGCCCATGCAAGGAAGTCGCATCCTGGTCATCGGGCTGGCCTACAAGAAGGATGTATCCGATCCCCGTGAGAGCCCGGCCTTCGAGATCCTCTGGCAGCTACAACAGCTGGGCGCCGAAATCTCCTATCACGACCCCTACATTCCGCAGGCACCGAGAATGCGATCGTGGAAGGCTCTCCTCATCCAGGAATCGATCCAGATCAACCCGGAGGTGCTGCAAGCCCAGGACGCGGTGGTCATCGTTACTGACCATTCCGACGTGGACTACTCGGAGATCCTGGAGCACGCCAAGCTGATCGTCGACACGCGCGGAATCTACCGTACTGCGGACCCCAAGGTGGTCAAGGCCTAGATCCTTCATGTCCGATACTCGATTCCAAGGACTTCAGGTTCTCGTAACGGGCGGTGCTGGGTTCATCGGTTCGCACCTCGTCGACGGTCTTCTGGACCGAGGCGCGAGAGTCAGGGTCCTCGACAATCTCGCCACCGGCAAGCTGACCAATCTGGACCACTGCGCCTCCGAGATCGATTTTGTCGAAGGCGATATTCGAGACCTCGAGACCACCCGCAAGGTCTCCGCGGACTGTTCGCTGGTGTTTCATCAGGCGGCTCTGGGGTCGGTCCCCAGATCCGTCAAGGACCCGGCAACCAGCTTTGAAGTCAATGCCCAAGGCACCGTCAATGTATTCACCGCAGCCAAGGACGTAGGTGTGGGCCGACTCGTCTACGCCTCGTCATCAAGCGTCTACGGAGACAGCCCCACGCTGCCCAAGGTCGTCGGCCAGGAGGGCCGACCCCTGTCCCCCTACGCCGCCACGAAGCAGATCAACGAATCGATCGCTGAAGTGTTCGCGACCACTTACGGACTGGAGGCCATCGGTCTGCGCTACTTCAATATCTACGGTGCTCGACAAGACCCCAACGGACCGTATGCGGCGGTGATTCCTCGGTTCTTCAAGGCAGCGCTCAATGACGAGCCAATGACCATCTACGGGGACGGCGAGCAGAGCCGTGACTTCACCCACGTGTCCGACGCGGTTCAAGCCAACCTGCTCGCCGGCCTCGCCAGCGGTCAGGCCAGCGGCTCCGCCTACAATGTGGCGGCGGGTAGCGCCACTTCCGTCAAGGAACTGGCTGCTGAGATTGCCCAGCTCTGCGGCAGCTCTGAAGAACTGATCTTCGAGCCCCCCCGCCCGGGAGACGTGCAACACTCCCTGGCGGACCTGAGCAGCACAACCACGAATCTGGGCTATCGGCCGTCCACATCACTCGCCGATGGTCTGGCCAGATGTCTGAACCATTACCGGACCCTTTGGGAGACCCAATGAGTCAACCCACCGATTCTCGTCCCGTTCTCGTCACCGGCGGCGCCGGATTCATCGGCTCGCACATCGTCGATGCGCTCGTCGACCTCGGACATCGCGTCATCGTTCTGGATGACCTCTCTTCCGGCAGACGGGAGAACCTCAATCCTGGAACCGAGCTCCGGGTTCTCGACATCCGCTCCCCGGAAGCCGTCGGGCTGATCGAGAGCGAGCGGCCGCAGGCCATCTACCATCTGGCAGCGCAAATGGATGTTCGACGCTCTACCGAAGACCCGGCCTTCGACGCCTCGGTCAACGTGCTGGGGACCCTCAATCTTCTCAAGGCGGCCACCGACTTCGGAGTCCAGCAGTTCATCTTCGCGTCGACCGGTGGGGCCATCTACGGCGAGCAGGACGTCCATCCGGCTCCCGAAGGGCACCCCGAGCGGCCGGTGTCGCCCTACGGAGTTTCCAAGCTGGCAGGCGAGCGCTACATGTACTACTTCCATGTCGAGAAGGGACTCGATGTGACCTGTCTGCGGTTCGCCAATGTGTATGGCGAGCGCCAGAACCCTCACGGCGAGGCCGGTGTGGTCGCCATCTTTCTCAAGCTGCTCAATGAGGGTAAGCCGCCGATCATCAACGGCGACGGCCTGCAGACGCGCGACTACATCCACGTTTCCGATGTGGTGCGGGCCAACATCGCCGCCCTCGGCCGGCCGGGCTTTCACATCCTCAACGTCGGCACCGGAATCGAGTCCACCGTCGTCGAGCTCTACGAAGGCATTCGCACGGCCGCCGGTTCCGATCTCGAAGCGACCCATGGTCCGGCCAAACCGGGCGAGCAGCGGCGTTCCTCGGTCGATGCCAGCAATCTGCGAGACGAGCTCGGAGTCCCGCAGCCGATTCCATTGCGCGAAGGGCTACAACGCACGGCCGATTGGTTTCGCGACAACGTCTGAGCCCAGCGACCGATGGACCGGCCCAGAAGCCGACAGCTTCAAGGCGCCAACCGCATTCTGAAACCGACCATGCTCGAGATATCCCGTGCCGAGTTCGAGCGCACTGTGAGTCGGGCGCTGGGCAGCATTCCGGACGAACTGCGGCAGCGCTTCGAGAACATCACGGTGGTCATCGAAGAAGAGCCGACCGCAGACGAGCTGCGCGAAGTGGGCCTCGACCCTGCAACCGGTAGGCTCTTCGGTCTCTACCACGGAGTGCCGTGGGGAGAGCGAGGTTGGGACTACGGTGGGGCGCTACCTGACCGCATCGTCATCTATCGATTACCCCTGCTCGAGGCGTGCGCCACGCGGGAACAGCTCATCGAGGAGATTCAGCTCACCGTGATCCACGAGGTGGGACACTACTTCGGCCTCGATGAAGACCAGCTGCCTTAGCCCCCGGCGCCCATTGCTCCACTGCTCCGCTGCTTCATTGCTCCATTGCTCCATTGCTTCACCGCCCCACTGCCAGAAAAAAGGCCGGTCCCTCGCGGGACCGGCCTCGGTGCTGCAAATGCGCTCAGGGCGCGATCAATACATGCCTTCCATGCCACCCGGCATGCCACCACCCGGCATACCACCAGCCTCGGCCTTCTCCTCCGGAATCTCGGAGACGAGAGCCTCGGTGGTCAGCATGAGACCTGCGATGGAGGCCGCATTCAGCATGGCGGTCTTGGTCACCTTGGCGGGATCGATGACTCCGGCCTTGACCAGGTCCTCGGTCTCACCCGTAGCAGCGTTGTAACCGGTGCTGCCCTCGGTGCCCATGAGCTCGCGCACGACGACCGATCCTTCTTCGCCAGCGTTGTTGACGATCTGACGGGTCGGCTCCTCGAGAGCCCGACGGACGATATTGACACCGACTTTGATGTCGTGGGTCTCGCCCTCGACGCCTTCGACGGCCTTGATGGCACGTAGCAGTGCCACGCCACCGCCGGGAACGATGCCCTCTTCGACGGCCGCCTTGGTGGCGTGCATGGCATCCTCGACGCGGGCCTTCTTCTCTTTCATCTCGCTCTCCGTCGCGGCGCCGACCTTGATGACGGCGACACCACCGACGAGCTTGGCCAGCCGCTCCTGCAGCTTCTCGCGATCGTAGTCCGAGGAGGTCTCCTCCACCTGATTGCGGATCTGCTTGACGCGACCGGCAATGGCCTCACGACGCTCATTGTCGTCGGAGTCGGTGACGATAGTGGTCTCGTCCTTGGTGATCACGACCTTCTTGGCCTCGCCGAGGTCCTCGAAGTTCATGTTCTCGAGCTTGATGCCCAGGTCCTCGGTGATCACGCGGCCGCCGGTCAGGATGCCGATGTCCTCGAGCATCGCCTTGCGACGATCACCGAAGCCCGGCGCCTTGACGGCGGCGATCTGGAGCGTA
>CAJHZZ010000003.1_pt1 | contig 88067 bp, 56 predicted proteins | sample 9199071 | NCBI WGS metagenome assembly CAJHZZ01 (sample SAMEA7708275, study PRJEB35096) | sediment metagenome | biome: marine neritic benthic zone biome [ENVO:01000025]; feature: sediment [ENVO:00002007]; material: shallow marine sediment [ENVO:03000034] sea grass bed [ENVO_01000059] ...
AAAGTGCCGCAGGCTCCGTGCTCCGATTCTCGACCTCCACCCAGACCGGCTGGATTTTCTTGTCGTAGAGCTTGCTATCGAACAGAGCCCGACTCTCTTCGGCGGTCGGCACGGCCACGGTTACCCGGACACTATCCCTCTCCTGGGTCTCAGAACGGTCGAGGAACCCGATCTCCTCCACCTCGCCGGGCTGGAAGCTGGCGCAGCCACTCAGCGCGAGCGCCCCGACAAAGTGCAGAGCTCTGAAATGTCGAATTCTCACCATAGGTCACCGCGAGTCAGCGAGACTATATCCGCACCTCCACAGCGATTCTCAGCCAGAGAAGTGAGGCCGCACAGAGGCCGGCCACTGCGGCTAGGAGGCTTCCAGCTCGGTGACCATGGAGTCGACGACGGCGAAGCCGCTGCGCCAGAAATCGGCATCGGTGATGTCGACACCCACCTCGGCCAGCATCTCCTCGGGCCGCGCCGAGCCGCCCGTGGCCAACAGCTTCAGATATCCGGGAACAAAGGCCGCGCCCTCCTCCTTGTAGCGCTGGTAGAGAGCCAGCACCAGGAGCTGACCGAAGCAGTAGGCGTAGCAGTAAAAGGGGGTGTGGTAGATGTGGGGGATGGTGAGCCACTCGTGGCGGAACTCGGGCGCCAGATCCAGGGCATCCCCGAACTGCTCGGTCAGGCACTCCCAGTAGAGGTCGCCCAGGTGCTCCGCGGAACGGCCTGTACGCACGGCCGCGTGGGCTGCCCGCTCGAAGCAGACGAAGTAGGCCTGGCGCATGACCGTGGCGTAGATGTCGTCGACCGCCGAGGCCAACAGCTCGCGTCGGACCAGCGGATCCTTCTCCTCCGACAGAAACCGATCGGTGAGCAGCATCTCGGAGAAGACCGAGGCGGTCTCGGCGAGCGGTAGGGAAGGGTGCTGGGTGAGCAGAGGATGATTCTCGGCCATCATGCTGTGGACCGCGTGCCCGAGCTCGTGCGCCAGGGTAGCCACATCACGGACCTTGCCGGTGTAGTTGACCAACACCCAGGGGGTCATGCTGGGCAGCACGGTGGCGCAGAAGGCACCGCCCTTCTTGCCACGACGGTTTTCGCTGTCGATGTGCTGCTCCTTGAAGACCCTCTCGGCCTGGGCGGCAAATCCCTGATCGAATTCGGCGAAGGTGCCCAGGACCATCTCCACTGCATCCTGGTAGTCGACCTGGCGCTCCGACTCGGCCAGGGGTGCGTAGATGTCGTAGCGGCGGAGCTTGTCCAGACCCAGCCAACGCGCCTTGAGGCGAAAGAACCGTTGGAACAGCTGGCGGTTCTCGCGCACAACGTCGATCAGGGTGGCGACCGCCTCGTCGGGGATATCGTTGGCCAGGTTGCGCACACTGATGGGTGAGGCGAATCCCCGGACCTCCACATTCTCGCTGTACCAGTCGCGCACCCGATGCATGTAGATCTGACCCAGGACGCTGCGCTCGCCCTCGTAGACCCGGTAGAGTTCTTTGTAGGAAGCCGCCCGGAATTCGGCGTTGGACGAATGGACATGGCTCATCAGCTGGTCACGGGTGAGGGTCTGTTCCTCGCCATCGACCTCGAGCTGGAACTGCAATCGGTTGGTGAGCATCGAGTAGACCGTCAGCAGGGCGTCCTGTCCGTCGGCGTCCTTCAGATTGACCAGCTTTTCGGCGGACTCTTCGAGGGTGAAGGGTCTGAAACGCCGCAGGTCCTCCAGAAAGTGTCGGTAGTCGGGGGCGTCCTCGGCCGAAGGGAGAAGAGCCTGTGCCGCGTCGTCGTCGAGCTGCTTCCACCACAGGGAGAAGAAGAGCATGCGATTCTGCACACTCGTGAGAACCTGCTCGATACGATTGCGGTAGGCCAGCGCCGGCTCGGACTGGGTGTCCGCCGAAAACCAGAGGCTGCCGTAGTAGCCCAGAACGTAGAGCTTCGACATGAGGTCGTCATAGCTCTGGACCTGCTCGAGCAGGCCAGCCGAGCCCATCTCCGGCGACAGGCTGGAACGTCCCTTTTCGAACTTGGCAGCCGCCTGCTCGAGATCCTCCAGACGCTGGGCGATGACTTCTTCGGTGGGCTCGGGTAGCAGCTCGGAGAGATCCCAGCCCTCTTGACGTAGACCGGCGATGGTTGCGGATGGCGTGGTGGTCAACTCGGGCTCCCCTCTCTACTAGTGCCTGCCGGCCTACTCCGTCGAGGCTTCGTCCTCATCCTGCAGCGCCGCCTGCAATGTGTGCCAGGCCAGGGTGGCGCATTTGACTCGCACCGGATACTCCCGGACTCCGGAGAAGACGGCCAGCTTGCCCAACTCCGGACCGGCCTCCGCCACCACGCTGGGGTCGCCGGTCAGAAGCTCGTGGAAGCTCTCGTAGAGCTCTTCGACTTCGGCACGAGTCTTCCCACCAACTACTTCGGTCATCAGGGAGGCCGAGGCGGTGGAGATGGCGCAACCGGAACCTTCGAATCGTATCTGCTCCACCCGGTCGCCGTCCATTCTGAGGGTCAGGCGGAGTTGATCGCCACAAAGCGGATTGTTGCCCTCGGCGGAGTGGTCGGGATCCTCGACGGACCCATAGTTCCGTGGGGACTTGTTGTGATCGAGGATGACCTCCTGGTAGAGGTCCATGAGATCCGACATCAGCCGAAGACCTCCTGCACCCGGGCGATTCCCGCCACCAGGCGGTCGGCCTCGGCCTCGGTATTGAAGAGACCGAAGGACGCCCGGGCGGTGGCCGGCACCCCGAAATGCTCCATGACCGGCTGGGCGCAGTGGTGACCGGCACGGACCGCAACTCCCTGCCGATCGAGGATGGTGCCGACATCGTGAGCGTGCACCGAATCGATGACGAAAGAGAGCACGCTCGCCTTCCGGTCCGCGGTTCCGACGATCCGCACACCCGGGATTTCGGAGATCGCAGCCGTGGCGTAGCTCAGCACCTGGTGCTCGTGGGCGGCAATGGCATCGAGACCCAGGCTGTTCAGGTAGTCGATGGCGGCACCCAGCGCGACGGCGCCGGCAATGTTGGGAGTGCCCGCCTCGAACCGGGCTGGCGGCTCGGCGAACTCGGTCTTCTCGAAGGTCACCGATCGGATCATCTCACCGCCACCCTGCCAGGGTGGCATGGCGCCGAGCAGATGACGCTTGCCGTGGAGGACCCCGATGCCGGTGGGACCGTACATCTTGTGCCCTGAGAAGGCGAAGAAGTCGCAGTCCAGAGACTGCACGTCGACCTCCATGTGGGGAACGGCCTGGGCACCATCGACGAGCACCGGAATCCCCTGGGCGTGGGCCATCTCGATCATTCGCTCCAGGGGATTGATCGTCCCCAGGGCATTCGACACATAGGTGACCGCGACCATCTTGGTGCGCTCGGAGAGCAGGCGCTCGAACTCCTCCAGGATCACCCGTCCGCGGTCGTCGATGGGCGCGACCCTGAGAGTCGCACCCTTCTCTTCACAGAGAATCTGCCACGGGACAATGTTCGAATGATGCTCCATCTCCGTAATGAGCACCTCGTCTCCCGCGCCGACATGCTGACGACCGTAGGTCGAGGCGACGAGATTGATGGCCTCGGTGGTGCCGCGGACGAAGATCACCTCGTCCGTGCTGGCGGCGTTGATGAAGCTCGCCGCCTTGGCGCGCGCCTCTTCGTAGGCGTCGGTGGCCTTCTGCGACAGATCGTGAACGCCGCGATGGACATTGGAGCAGAGCTCGCGATACCACCGATCCTCGGTCTCCAGAACGACCTCCGGCTTCTGGGTGGTCGCCGCATTGTCCAAATAGACGAGCGGATGACCGTGGACCTCGAGCGACAGCGCCGGAAAGTCCCGACGGACGCGCTCGACGTCCAGCTTGGTTACGAGATCGCTATTGATGGCAGACATGATGAATGGTTCGAAAGCGAGGGCATGTCACCTCTCATTTCTCACTTCCCATTTCCCAAGGCCGGCACAGAGACTGGCCACTACATCGCCTTGCGGACAAGGCCGGCACAGAGGCCGGCCACTACATCACACTACGGACAAAGCCGGCCACTACACGGCCTGCCGAACGATATCGCCCTTCGGCAAGCGCCGAAACAGGAACTCCTCCAGATCCCGACGCACCGGCTCCACCTTGATGCGCTCCACGATATCGGCGGCAAAGGCATAGGTCAGCAGACTGCGGGCCGCCTCCTCACCGATGCCGCGTGAGCGCAGGTAGAAGACCCCCAGATCGTCGAGCTGACCGACGGTCGAACCGTGGGTGCACTTGACGTCGTCGGCGAAGATCTCGAGCTGCGGGTTGGAGTTGCACACCGAGTCTGGCGAGATCAGCAGGTTCCTGTTGGTCTGTTTGGCGTCGGTCTTCTGCGCACCTTCGTGGACGAAGATGCGGCCGTTGAAGACGGCTCGCGACTTGCCCTCGAGAATGCCCTTGTACAGCTCGTGGCTGTCGCAGTGGGGCTGGGCGTGATCGACGCGCATGTGGTTGTCTACCAACTGGGTTCCCTCCACCATGTAGAGGCCATTCAGAGTGGCCTCGCTACCTTCTCCGTCCAGTACGGCATTGACATCGTTACGGACCAATCCACCACCCCAGGAGATGGAGTGGGAGGAGAAGTTGCCGTCACGACCGAGATAGATCTGGAAAGTCGCCATATGGAAGGCGTCGGTGGACTCGCGCTGCAGCTTGTAGTGATCGACCACGGCATTGTCGCCAACCACCACCTCGGTGACCGGGCTGGTCAGATACGGACCCTCCCCGACGGTGGCGAACTGCTCCACCAGGGTGACCTGGCTGCTCTCCGCGGCGACGAAGAGGTTGCGCGGGAACATGGCGATGGGCCGGTCCCCGGTGGGTCGGGCGATATTGACCAGATTGATCGGACGCTCGACCACAACTCCCTTGGGAACATAGACGAAGACACCGTCCCGAAAGAGTGCCGTATTGAGGGCGACGAAGGCGTGGTTATCGAAGCCTGCGTACCTGCCGAGATACTCGTCGATCTTCTCGGGGTGCTCCTTCAGGCATTCGCCCAGGCTACAGACCATCACCCCTTCGGGAAGACTTCGCAGATCGGAGAACTCGGGTACCAGGTGACCGTTGACGACCGTCAGCTGAAGACTGTCGGCGTAGCGATAGGGAGCCAGATCTCCGAGGACGATGCCCCCTCGCTCGGGGCGCAGATCGAACTCCGTGCGGGCGATGGGAGCGACGTTGGTGAAGCGCCAGTCCTCCATCTTGATGGTCGGAAATCCCAGCTCGGCGAAGCGGTCGATGGCCTGCCGGCGGAGCTGCCCTAGCCGGTCCGACCCAGTACCCAGCTCATCGGCCAGGCCTTCGAACTCGGCGACGAAAGATTCGTGTTCGGTAGCGGTCATGGTGGTCATGGATGCGTCTCCCTGCCTAGACCGCCACCGGCTCGCTGGTTTCCAGGTGCTCTTCGAGCCAGGCGTAGCCCTTGTCCTCGAGCTCCAGGGCCAGCTGCTTGTCACCGGAGCGCACCACCCGGCCGTCGATGAGCACGTGCACGAAATCGGGCACGATGTAGTTCAGCAGTCGCTGGTAGTGGGTGATGACCATGAACGCCCGGTTCTCGTCGCGCAGCGAGTTTACGCCGTCCGAGACGATCTTCAGGGCGTCGATGTCGAGCCCGGAATCGGTCTCGTCCAGCACCGCCAGGGTGGGATCGAGGACCGCCATGTGGAAGATCTCGTTCCGCTTCTTCTCACCACCGGAGAAGCCCTCGTTGACCGGTCGGTTGAGCAGCGTCTCGTCCATCTTGACCAGCTTCATCTTCTCGCGCACGTAGGTCAGGAAGTCCATGGCGTCCATCTCGTCCTCGCCACGATGCTTGCGGAGGGCATTGAGCGCCGCCTTGAGAAAGTAGACATTGCTGACGCCGGGAATCTCGACCGGATACTGGAAGGCCAGGAAGAGGCCCTCGCGGGCGCGCTCTTCGGGGGCCATCTCGGCCAGGTCCCGACCCTTGTAGAGGATCTCACCCTCGGTGATCTCGTACTCCTCGCGACCGGCCAGCACCTGGGCCAGCGTAGTCTTGCCCGAGCCGTTGGGGCCCATGATGGCGTGGACCTCACCCGGATTGACCGTCAGATTCACACCCTTGAGGATCTTCTGACCCTCGGCCTCGACGTGCAGATTCTTGATCTCCAGAAAACTCATTTCCTTATTCCTTCTTTCATCGCGTCTTCGCGTTTTGAATCGTATTCGTTGATTCGGAGCTGGTTAATGCAGTGGGCAATGGGCAATGGGCAGTGAGCAATGGGGAGTGAGAAGTGGGAAGTGAGAAGTGAGAGTGAATTCTCGCTCCCTCAACACTGCTTTACTGCTCCAATGCTCCGCTGCTTCCCTATCCGACGCTGCCCTCCAGGCTCACCTCGAGTAGCTTGCGAGCCTCGACGGCGAACTCCATCGGCAGCTCGTTGAAAACCTCTTTGCAGAAGCCGTTGACGATCATGGAGACGGCATCCTCGGTTTCGATGCCGCGCTGGTTGCAGTAGAAGATCTGATCCTCGCCGATCTTCGAGGTCGAGGCTTCGTGCTCCATCTGGGCCGAAGGGCTCTGCACGTCGATATAGGGGAACGTGTGGGCCCCGCACTGGTTACCGATCAACATGGAGTCGCACTGGGAGAAGTTTCGGGCGTTGTCGGCACCGTTCAGGATCTTCACCGCACCGCGGTAGGTGTTCTGACCGTGGCCGGCGGAGATGCCCTTGGAGACGATCGTCGAGGAGGTGTTCTTGCCGACGTGCACCATCTTGGTGCCGGTGTCGGCCTGCTGGCGACCCTTGCTCAGCGCCACCGAGTAGAACTCGCCCACCGACTCGTCACCCTTCAGGATGCAGCTCGGGTACTTCCAGGTGATGGCCGAGCCAGTCTCCACCTGGGTCCAGGAGATCTTGGCGCGGCGGCCGGCGGCCAGACCACGCTTGGTGACGAAGTTGAAGATGCCTCCCTTGCCGGTCTCCATGTCACCGGGGTACCAGTTCTGCACCGTGGAGTACTTGATCTGGGCGTCCTCGTGGGCATAGAGCTCGACCACCGCCGCGTGCAGCTGGTTCTCGTCGCGCATCGGAGCCGTGCAGCCCTCCAGGTAGCTCACGTGGGAGCCCTTCTCGGCGACAACCAGCGTGCGCTCGAACTGCCCGGTGTTCATGGCGTTGATCCGAAAGTAGGTGGACAGCTCCATGGGGCAGCGAACACCCTCCGGGATGTAGACGAACGATCCGTCGGAGAAGACCGCCGAGTTGAGGGCGGCGAAGAAGTTGTCCTTCTGCGGCACTACCGATCCCAGATACTTGCGGACCAGATCCCCATGCTCGCGGACCGCCTCCGACATGGAGCAAAAGATCACCCCTGCTTCGGCCAGCCGATCCTTGAAAGTTGTGGCAACCGAGACACTGTCGAAAACCGCGTCCACTGCCACGCCGGCCAGCATCTTCTGCTCTTCCAGCGGGATTCCGAGCCTTTCGTAGGTCCGCAGGATCTCGGGATCGATCTCGTCCAGGCTCTTGGGGGCGTCGTCCTTGGATTTGGGAGCTGCCCAGTAGGAGATGGACTGGTAGTCCACCGGTTTGTATTTGATATTGGCCCAGGTGGGCTCTTCCAGGGTCAGCCAGTGCCGGTAGGCCTTGAGGCGCCACTCCAGCATCCACTCGGGTTCACCCTTCTTGGCGGAGATGGTCCGGATGACGTCTTCGTCCAGTCCGGGGGGCAACATCTCCTGCTCGACCTCGGTGACGAAGCCCGCCTCATACTCCTGGGCTACGTGTTCTTCGAGGATTTCCATCTCGGTTTCAGGCATTGTCTTCTCTCCAGTCTTCCAGTCCGTGGTCAACCCAACTCGGCGTTGGGGGTCGTTTGACCACTGCCCAGGGTCACGAGGACCGGGGCCACGGGATGGGTCATTTCCTGCAAGGTGATCTGCTCCAGGGCTCCCCGTACCGCATGGTTGATCTGCTGCCAGTTGCTGCGCACGGGGCAGACCGGCTCCTGGGAGCATTCGCCGGGGTTCTCGTCGACGCATTCGGTGATGGCGATGGGGCCTTCCACGGCCTCGATGATCTGGGCCACCGACACCTCTTTCGGGGAGCGGGCGAGACGATAGCCTCCCTTGGCGCCTCGGTGCGAGATGAGAATCTCGCGCCGCGCCAGGAGCTTGAGGATCTTGCTGACGATGGGCTGCGGAAGACCGGTCTGGTTGGCGACCTCCGAGGCGTTGAGTCGACTCTCGGGCGAGCTAGCCATTCTCGTCAATAGAACGATGGCGTAATCCGCCTGTTTGGTCATCCGAAGCATGATTGTGTTTCCTGTTCTCGAAAAAGGACCGTAGCGGTCCTAATTAGGAAAACAGATGATATGGACGAGGTATTTCGTTGTCAAGCTGGGAAGCAGTGGGCAGTGGGCAGTGAGAAGTGAGAAGTGGGAAGTGGGAAGTGGGAAGTGGGAAGTGAGGAGTCTAGCGGTCGGCCAAGTCTCAGGCGAATCGAGCGAGCTGTCCCCTGGTTACTGCTGCGGCGTGTAACCCCTCTGGTCGCCTTCTTCTGAATAGACTGATGGAGGTAGCTAGCTATTGGCGGTGTTTCCGAAGACGTGTGATCCTCACACTCGTTCCAGGAGCACTCATGTCGGGCTTCTGGACGCCTGCCGTTGCACAAGTCAGTTTCGAGCAGTACGAGGTCGTTACCGGTCCCGCGCAACGCCAGACCGTGCTGGCTGGGTCTCTACTCGGAGGGGCTATCGCGGAAATCGCGGCTGTGCACATCGATGAGAACAGGGGTCGCCACCTGCGCATCTACACCTTCGTCGAGGGTGGCTGGGTGCTGACAGTCGAAGCGAGGCTGCGCCCCGAGGTCTTGTTCGTCGACGTTGCCCATATCGGCGGGCAGGATCGCTTGATCACCTACGAGCAGGGTCGTGTGAACTGGTTCGATCCTGAATCCGCGACCGAGCGCCAGCTGGTCACGGGGGCTTTAACTGTCGACCCGCCTCCTTTGGGTCGCATTCCCCATGTGGACATCAGCCGGGACGTGAACGACGACGACCGAGACGACTTGATCGTGCCGGACGTCGATGGCTCCTGGGTGTTCATCCAAACAGCGGATGGAAGGTTCGCCGATCCAATGAGAATCGGCCCCTCCGTCCATCTCGGCAGGATCTACGACGCCGAGAAGTATCGATACGACCCCTGGGAAGTGAGCCGTATTCACCAGATGGACTACAACCTAGATGGTCGAAGTGATCTGGTGTTCTGGTACGACGATCGCTTCGTGGTTCATCTCCAGGACGAGCAAGGGCTGCTGACGCCGGTGGCCAAGACCTTCACCACCGACGCGGCCTTCGACTCCGACGACCCTCGCTCGATTGCCGCACCGCAGGGGTTTCGGAGCCGGCGTAGAGACCACATGCCGACCGGAGACTTGACGGGGAGCGTATTGCACTCACTCACCGACCTGAATGGTGACGGCGTCGCCGACCTCACAGTCTTCTCCTTGGAGGTCGAGAGCATGTGGAGCGTGCACTCCACCTACGAAGTGTTCTTCGGCGCGCCGGGACCAGAAGGCGGCACCGTGTTCGCGCCGGACGCCGGCGCTGTACTCCAGTTGGACGGTGTCCCGTTCGGGTTGAGCCTCCACGACTTCGACCACGATGGCCAGCCTGAGGTGATGTTCACGACTATCAAGGTGGGAACCTTCAAGACTCTCGGCATGTTCGCCCACGCGGTTCTGACTCGTTCCGTGCCGCTGAAACTCGAGTTCTACCGCATGGCAGGCGGCCTCTATCCCGACAGACCCAACACCTCCCGCAAGATCAAGACGGACTCTCACGGCAGGTCAGGGGAAAGGGCCGCTCGATTGCCATCCGTGCTGATCGGGGATATCAGCGGCGACGGACGATCGGACTTGCTGCTGGGAAGGAATCGGAAGGAACTGCAAGTCTATCTGGGCACGTCGAGGCCGGATCTCTTCGCCCGGCAGCCTCTGAAGGTGGCGGTCGTCATGCCCAACGAGGAGTACACCTGGCTTGTGGACCTCGACAAGGACGGCCAGCAGGACATCCTCATGCATCACCCATCGACCACCCAGCCGAACCGAGTGACGGTCTTGCTCGCCCGGTAGAGTCGCTTTCGGGGCAAGATCCTGCTGTTCAAGGCTGCAAGTCTGTCTCTAAACCGGTGGGCCCTTGAGATCCAGATTCCTCACACCGGCCCGCACTGCGGTCATGAAGCGCTCGCCCGGATCCACTTTCTCGGTGCGGTAGCCGTCATCGAGCTCGAGCCAGAGCTCGTGCTCTTCGAACAGGCGGTACTCGGAGTGGCCGATCAGGTACTCGATCGTCGGGTACTTCTCGGCGAGATACCGGACAAGCTCGATGTTGGCGGCGATCTGCTGGTCGGTCATGTTGTCGATGCTGTCGCCGCCGCCGACATTCTCCACACCGATGGCCGAGTAGTTGAGACCGATGACGTGCCGGGCCATCCAGGTCTCGGGCATCAGCCGATAGACGGTGCCATCTCGGTCGACCAGGAACTGGATCGACACATTGACCTGATCGGCGGAGCCCAGATCGGGACGGGTGCCGCGCAGGGTCTCCGGGTTGAAGGCGTCGAAGGAGTCTTCGAATCCATCGATGGCGGTCCAGTGAAGCACGATGACCCGCGGCTCGATGGTGATGTCCTCAGGTTCCAGGCCGTAGTGTTCGGAGATGTAGTCCAGGGTCGCCTGTTGGCGATCCTGAGAGAAGCTGATGGGACGATCGTGGATCTCGAACTGCCGCCCGCAACCTGCCACCGCCAGCACCAGGATGACGACACCGACGACTCTCTTCATGGGTCTCCCTCCAACGTCCCCGAGTCTATGGCAAGCATGTTTGAGCCGGGCAATGAGCAATGAGCACTGAGCACTGAGCACTGAGAGGATGTAACAGCCGCTTTACCAGCAGGCCGCGTCTCTGGTCCGTTCGGGTCCTCGTCCTCCGAACGTCTCGAGCCTATCGAGCTGTGACCGTGGGCTCTCAACTCCGCTCTCCTTCGCCTCGGATCTGTCGTCGATGCATGGACATCTCGCCGCGGCTCCTCGAGAGGCCTACGGCCGAGGACCCGAACGGCCTCGACGACGCTTCATCATGGATACCGGTCCAGAAACCCGTGCGGACATATCCCTGGGAGGCCGCTGTAGACGGTCGTTGGGAGGACGCCGGAACGGGGCTCTCGACGAGCACAGGGCGAAGGCCTACGCACGCGAGTCTGATCCGGTGCGACGGAGAGCGCAGGGGAGCGCCGGACCCTCAAACACCATGAGCGCGACCCGTCCCTGACGGGTCCTCCCAACGACCGGCAAAGAGGCCGGCCGCTACAAAGCCTCACTGCCCATTGCCCCATCGCCCCACTGCCCCATTCCCCGATAGGATGTTGCCGTGAAGCTCATTCGTCCGCCTCGCCTGCAGTCCGGTGACCGCGTCCGGGTCGTAGCTGCTTCGGGTCCGGTGAATCGGGAGCGGTTCGAGGCTGGTGTGGCCGCCCTCGACGGACACTACGATCTGGTCTACGACGAGGAGACCCTCTTGGCCAGAGACGGGTTTCTGGCAGGCACGGACCGGTCGCGACTCGATGCCCTCAATTCCGCGTTGGCCGACCCCGAGTGCCGAGCCATCTTTTTGGCCCGCGGCGGCTATGGGTTGACGCGGATTCTGGCGAGAATCGATGGGGCGGCCCTGAAGGCCAACCCCAAGCTGGTGGTCGGCTACTCCGATGTCACCGCCCTGCTGTCGCTCTGCGCGCGGATCGGCGTGGCCTCGGTCCACGGTCCGATGGTCAGCGATTTCGGAGATCTGGCCGAAACTGATCGGGAGTCCTTCTTCAACGTCGTCGAGAATCCCGCTCCCGGTCTGTTGCTTTCCGATCTCGAAGAGCTCGTTCCGGGCCGCGCCCGGGGACTGCTCCTTGGTGGCAACCTGGAGGTCCTATCCCGGCTGCTCGGAACCCCCTTCGCACCGGACTTCGACGCCGCGATTCTCTTTCTCGAGGAGATCGGTGAGCTGCCCTACCGGGTCGATCGTTTGCTGACCCATCTGCAGGCGGCCGGTGTCCTCGGCTCGGTGGCCGGTATCGTCCTGGGCGACTTCACCGACTGTGACGAGATCGAGGAGGGCGAGGTTTGTCCCCCCATGGCCGCCGATGTCGTCGGCGAACGGCTGGGCAGCCTGGAGATCCCGGTGGTGCTCAACGGTGGCTTCGGCCACGGCGACCGCAAGGCATCGCTGCCCTATGGGACCGAGGTCGAGCTCGACTCCGATGAAGGTACCCTGACCGCTCTCGAGGGAGTCGTTGCCTGAAGTACCCGGTCGTCGCCACCGCGCAGCGCCCCACAGTCTCATCGTGGCGGTCCTCTGGCCCATCTGCACGCTGGCCCTCGCCCTGATTCTGGGAAAGGGGACGGACGGCAACCCAGCACTCCTGGTCGCCGCCTACGCTCTGTCGGCCCTCTACGTGGCCGCCCTCCTCTGGTATCTGGGTCGGACAGGACCTGACGACCGAAAGCTTCCGTCTGTGCCTCCTCTCTTGAAGCGTTGGAGCGCGACAGCGTCCATTCAAGCAGGCGGCATGGCTCTCTTGTTCACCGCGGCTCTGCTCTCGAGCGACGGTCTGGATCTCCTGGCCCTGACCATGATGATCGCCACGATCTGGATTCTGGCCGCCTGGTATCGGGAGATCCGGCTGACTGCGGTGCTCAAGGCTCTCGCAGTCGCGATCGTCGCGTTCCTGGCGGGCTTTCCCGCCTGGCAGAACGGACTGATCGGTGACGCACCCTTCTTCCTGCTTCTGGGTCTGACACCGCCCATGCTCATCGCCGGGGGACTCTTGAGCGCCAGGTCGCGAGTGGGTGGGGTTCGCATACTGGCGCATCGAATGCGCGGGGCGGGCAAGAGCTTTCTGATGGGCTGCTGGCTGTTCCTACCTCTGGGAATCATGAACACCATCGACGGTCTTCCCGAGGGCGATCTGGGCTGGGTCAGCCAATGGTGGATGCCTTGGACCCTGCCGTTCTATTCGGGAATCGCCGAGGAGGTCTTCTTCCGGCTGTTTCTCATCGGGATGTGCTACTGGTTGATACGACCCGTCCTCGACAGGGAACCGACCGTCGCGGTCGTCTCGGCGATCCTCGTCAGCGCCATCATCTTCGGCATCGCCCACGGCCGACAGCTCGACACCCTGTTGACCACCGGCTTCCTCTACGGTCTTCCCATGTCCGCGGTCTTCGCCAAACGCAATTGGGAGTACGCCGTTGGCGCTCACTACATAATCAACATGATCTCCTGGATCGCCGCCTACCAGCAGTCCTGAGTATCGGTGCTCACCTTTTCGGCCGAGCAAGGGTCGTCAGCAGGACACCCCCTGCCGACGGTGGCAGTGGCGAGTTTCACAGCGTTTCCACTCGCCGATGTTTACTCTGGAGCAGCTCAGACGCCGAAAATGCGGTGCAAGCCGCCACTAATTCGCATCTGCCGTCAGCCACAGCGCATGCAAACCACTACCCGACTCCTCACCCAGTTCGTTCAGGGGGTTCGTGTTCTCACCGGCGCCGATTCGGTCAGTCTCTATATCTCGGAGTCACAGACACGGATCGCGCGTCCCATCCTGATCCACGACGGCAACCAGGGCCCCCTACCCGAGCTGGCCGACGAGGACTCGGCAAGGAACTTCGCCCAGAGCATGGACCGCACCTCCCTCGTCCCGGGGCCCGAAGGCTTGCCGCTCTGCGTGCCGAGCTCCGTATCCGGTGGGGGCTTGATTCCCCTACCTGCCGACGAGATGCCCGGTCTGGCCCAGATCGCGCCGATGCCGACCTCACGGCGGCGCACCGATATCGAGGCTGACTCATCCAGCGATCCAGGCGCCTGGCTGGGACTCCGTCTGCCGCCCGGCGAGGGATCGGTGGTCGATCAACTCCAGCAGTCCGATCTGCTGGCCAGGATCCGTCGCCAGGACGAGCCCGGCTACTGGTGGAGCTGGCTCTTTACCCTTGGGGGCGCCCTCGCCAGCCATACCTCTCAGGCCACGGCCTTTCTCAAGGACCCGGTGACCGGTCTCGCGGACCGCCGGGAGTTTCAAGCCGTCCTCGCCCACGAGTTGGTTCAGGCTCGGGACCATGCTCGGCCCCTGTCGTTGTTGATGATCAACCCTGATGATTTTCTGGTAGTCAATGATCACTACGGTCGACAGATGGGTGATCGCTGCGTGCAAGAGATCAGCGATCGGCTCCGGCAGCTTCTGCGAGCCGAAGACCTGGTGGCCCGCTACGGCGGCGTGATCTTCGCCGCCGTACTCCCCGAGACCCCATTGGACGAAGCCCAGGAGATCGCCGAGCGCCTGCGGATGCTGCTCACCCAGAAGCCCTATCTCGACGGCGAGCTCCAGCTCGGCTTCAGTATCGGCTGCAGCGCCCGCGATGCCGCGGATGAGGACGCCGAAGGAGCTCTGGTTCTCGTTCAGCGCGCCGACCGTGCCCTGAGTGCCGCCAAACGCTGTGGAGGCGATCAGATCAGGACCTGGGATCGCGACAGCGTCGACGAGGAGCACGGCGGCACCGACCGGTTGAGCGGCATCTTCACCGGCAACATGGACACCGACTATCGAAACATGGTCCTCCTCTGGGACACGGTCAACGTCATCGCCCTCGATCCGGACTTCGACAGTCTCGTCTCCCAGGTCGCCGAGAAGCTCTACCAGGCTTTCAAACCAACCCGTGTGGGCCTGTTCTCCCGCTCCATCGACGACGAGTTCCACCTGCTCCACGGCTTCACCAAGATGGGCGGCCCCGGCGCCGAGACCAAGCGTCTCGAAACACTCGACCTGGGCACCGAGCAAATGAGCCTTCTCAGTGCCGCCGTCTCCGAGGGTTCGGCCCTGGCCAGCCGGTTCACGGAGAACAACAAGGAACTGCGGGGCTGTGCCGTACCGCTGGTCGCCGGCAACGACTGCCTCGGTTGTCTCTATCTCGACGGCCGTGCCGATACGCTCAGCTTCGATTCGTCGGATCTGGTCTTCTTCCGCGCTCTGGGCTCGCAGGTGGCCACCGCCATGGACCGCGCCCGACTGGCCGAGATCCAGAGCCGTCAGCAGGAGCAGGAGAAGCGCATGCTGCGGGCCGAGCTCAAGGAGCTGCGCCAGGCGCTGCAGCAGGCCAAGCTGGTCTACCGCTCTCCGCAGATGGAATCGCTGGTCGCCACCGCGCACCGCGTCGCCACCACCGACGCCACCGTGCTGATCACCGGCGCCAGCGGTACCGGCAAGGAACTGCTCGCCAGGACCGTGCACGAGCTCAGCCCCCGCCGCGGCCAACCCTTTGTCATCGTCGACTGCGGCGCGATTCCCACTACCCTGATTGAGAGCGAGCTCTTCGGCAGTGAAAAGGGTGCCTACACCGGAGCCCAGGCTCGCCGCGCCGGGAGACTATCCGAAGCCAATTACGGCACGGTGCTACTGGATGAGATCGGCGAGCTTCCCCTGGAGGTGCAGACCAAGCTGCTACGTTTTGTCCAGGAGAAGCAGGTCACCCGGGTCGGTGGCACTCGCCAGCAGAAGGTCGACGTACGCATCCTCGCTGCCACCAACCGCAATCTCAAGGACGAGGTGGCGGCCGGCCGCTTCCGCGAAGATCTCTACTACCGGCTGAACGTCATCCACCTGGCAGTACCACCACTCAAGGATCGGCCCGAGGACATCCTGCATCTGGCCAACCACTTCCTAGAGATCTTCTCGGTTCAATATCAGAAGAACGTGCGACGGCTGACACCCGCGGCGACCTCGGTGCTGACACGCCACAACTGGCCCGGCAACGTCCGGGAGCTGCAGAACCGCGTGATGCAGGCAGTGATTCTCTGCGAGGGCTCGCAGCTCGGACCCGATGAGCTGGGTCTCTCCGGGGCGGCTTCATCGACAGTGACAACCGGCCTCGACGCCATCGAGACTGATCCGACTCCCTCATCCGACGAGCAGGGCACGGGATTCGAGTCCGAGACGACGCCGTCGGCCCTGACACCTCCGCCGACTCCCGAAGACTCGCCTTCTGGCCAGCCCCGCAGCCTGGAAACCCTACTGGCCGACCTGCGTCGGAAGCTGGCCGAGTTGGTCTACTCGGCAGAGAACGGACTCTCACCCAACATGCTTCCCCTCGGTCGCTGGCTCGATGAGGATCTGTTGATGGCGGCCGACTCCCAGGCCGAAGGTGTCGCCCGCCGCGCGGCGTCGGTCCTCGGCCTTGCCGAGACGACGTTTCGCCGGCGGCTGCAGAAGGCCAAGGACCGCATCTTCGCGGGTCTCTCCCCCAGGGTCGCCGACTGGGAGGATGTCCAGCCGATTCTCGAGCAGATCGTGGGGTCGGCGACCGATGCCGAGGTCGATCTCGTCGGCTTGGCCCAACAGGTGCTGCTGGAAGAGATCGTCGCCCGGTTCCCCAAAGACGTACGGACGGGTGCGGCGCTGCTTGCCGTCTCCAACCCCACCTACCGCAAGCGACTGGCGGAGCTGGAATCCCACCAGACGTCCGCTGCCGGCGACTCGGCCGATCTAGAGATGCCGGCGGACTCTGCCGACTCCTACAGCGCCGAGTCCCAGTACTCCTTCCGTAGCTAAGCCGCAAAGGCTGCAATAAGCGGTGGCCGCCGGATTTTCCGGCGCTTCCTGCCTGTGGAGAGCCACCGGTTCTTGTCCGCCGGAATTGGTTGGTACCCCGGGAAGGCAGGCGGCAGAAGGCCTCTCCCGACAGCGCCCTATGCACACTCGTCGATGGTACGGCAGTTGCTCCGTTCAGAGGGTGCTTGCGGGAGTTGAAAAGAAATGGAGAACCAAGCACAACCCTCACACCCAGCCGAAAACCGAGTCTCTTATGAAGGATACCCGCCGCAACATTTCCTCCATCGTCTCCAACAGGGTGTTAGTGCTACTGACACCGACCCTCCTCGCCTCGCTCATGGCGGCCGACGGCCTCGTCTGGAGCGGTGGTTTCGTCTGGTCCGACGCCCTGATCGAGCCGGCCTCGATCAACGTCTGGGTCGATCAGGAGTAGTAGCGATGAAATACAGGTCCATTGAAACGCAGAAGCAAGAAAGCAGAGGTAGAACAATGTTCTCTCCACGATCAATCTCTTCACACCTCGTCCTTGCAGGGGCCCTGATTCTCTGTGCCTTGACCGTTTCGGTGCCCGCTTCGGCAGCCACCGCGGGCGGCGATGTCCTCTATGTCGGCTATCCGGCTCTCGTCGAGGCCGATCGGCTGCACGAGGAGGGGATCGATGGCTACGGCATTACCGTGGCCATCCTCGATAGCGGCAATATGAACTCCGCCGAGATCAAGCGCAACCCCGAGGGGCAGGTGCGCAAGCTCCGCACCTATAACGCCATGAGCGGCATTGAGAACAAGGCCCTCGACCGTAGCGGCCATGGCAGCCATGTGAGCAGCATAATCCTCAACAGCTCGAGTCCTCTGAACCAGCCGAACAAATTCAACAGCATCGCCCCGAGAGTGTCCTACGTGGCGGTGAAGGCCTTCGGTCCCCAGGGACACGGGAGCTACGCCGACGTCATCCGCGGCCTCGAATGGATCCTGGAAAAGAAGGATCAGTACGGGATCCGGGTGGTCAACATGTCGTTCAGCGCTCCGGTGCAATCGCACTACTGGGACGACCCTCTGAATCAGGCGGTGATGGCGCTCTGGCAAGCAGGGATCGTCGTGGTGGCCTCGGCCGGTAATGGCGGTCCCGATCCCATGACCATCGGTGTGCCCGGCAACCTGCCCTACATCATCACGGTCGGAGCAATGTCCGACGGTGTCACCCCGGAGCAGCCCAGTGACGACTTTCTGACGTCGTTCTCGGCGGCAGGGCCCACTTACGAGGGCTTCGTCAAGCCGGAGGTCATCGCGCCCGGTGGCCACATCACGGCGCTGATGAGGGTCAACAGCCAGATCGCCGCCGAGCATCCCGAGTTTCATGATCAGGAGAAGTACTTCATGATGTCGGGTACCTCGCAATCGGCAGCGACGGTAACCGGAGTCGTGGCCCTCATGCTCCATGCCGACCCCTCGCTAACCCCTGACGATGTGAAATGCCGGCTCATGGCATCGGCCCGGCCGGCGGTCGATCCCGACGGCACCCTCACCTATTCCGTATTCCAGCAGGGGGCCGGGATGGTCAATGCCTATGACGCCGTCTATTCGACCGCCTCCGGCTGCGCCAACCAGGGCCTGGACATCGATCTCGATCTGGCGGGTGCCCAGCACTACCGCGGCCGTGCCAACCAGTGGCCGGATGGCAGCTACTACATCGACGGTCTGGAGGGCGATGGCTTCATGTGGTCCGACGGTTTCATGTGGAGTGACGGCTTCCTCTGGTCCGATGGTTTTCTGTGGTCGGACGGCTTCCTGTGGAGCGACGGATTCCTCTGGAGCGATGGCTTCATGTGGTCCGACTCCTTCGTCGATTTCGACGGCTTCCTGTGGTCCGACGCCCTGACCGAGCCGGCCTCGATCAACGTCTGGGTCGAACAGGAGTAGTACAACCTCACTTGCCCACCTCACCTCCAGCCCGAACCCTGCCCCCTCCACGGCCGGCGACCCGATCGCCGGCCGTCGCGCGTTCAGTCACGCCGAATCTTGCTGGATTCGCCGGAATTGTGGATCCCATCCACCGACTTTTCTCTTCACCCTCTCCGATCGACGGAAGCCCGCGCCCTACAGCTACGCCCCCAAATCGATCTAACTGGCTTGAATTCAGAGACTTCGCTAGATCAGCGGCATCTTCGAACATGCGCATCCGTCGATGGAACGGCCCTTGCTCGAAAGAAGACCCTACAGCCCTGCCCGGGCAGAAGCGGCAACCGGGCCGCCCCTGTCCACGAGGAGCAAAGGACACAGCCATGAAGAACCCAACCCACGTCCACCACTCGATGGGAATCGTCCTGACGATCGCACTGCTCATGCTGTCGACGATCGTGACGCCCTCCGCCGCGGCACCACCGCAAGGCAAGCCGGGTGCTCCCGACTTTCGCCCGCCCGTGAAGACCGAATCTGGCAGCCCAGTACTGAGAGCCCAGGCCAAGATGAGCGACGAGGTGAGGCAGATAGCTCTAGAGGGCGGGCACCAGATGGTCGATGTCATCGTTCAGTACGACTCCAGCCCGAGCCAGCTGGAAGCCAGCCGAGCCGCGGCCCTCGGAGCCCGGACGAAACGCGGCTTCCAACGCCTCACCATGAAGGTCATGAGAGTGCCGGCTCGAGCGCTCCAGGGCCTCGCACAGGGCCAACGCGTGCGATTTCTCTCTCTCGACCAACCGGTCGCGGGCTTCTCGCTCGCCGCCCGGCAGACAGCGAAGGTTCCCCAGACGGGAACTCCCGGTTTCGTACCGATCTCGACCGACATCAACGTGGCGGTGCTCGACTCCGGCGTCGCCGTGCATCCCGATCTGAATGTCAAGGGTCGAGTACATATCGTGCCGCCAGCGACGACCTCCGCACCAGGTATCAGCCGCGCTGACCCCGGGTTGACTGCCCTCTACATCTTCGATGAGGGCTGGGGGTCGACGATCTACGACCGCACCGATGCGTTCGCAGCCGGACCCGCTCTCGATCTGAGCCTCGAGGACCCCGCAACGATCGAATGGCTCGGGAGCTCCCTGGAAGTCACCCAGCCGACGCGATTCTCTGCCAGCCAGGACCAGAACAAGATCTTCGAGAACTGCACCGCGACCAACGAAATTACGGTAGAGGCCTGGATCGCTCCCAGCAGTACGAGTCACAACGGACCAGCTCGTATCGTCACTCTCTCGAGCAACCCGAGCTACCGGAATTTCACCCTCGGCCAAGCGGGCAGCCAGTATCAGTTCCGCCTTCGCACCACGACGAACGGTACGAACGGCATGAATGCGCTCTTGTTGAGCCCTCCAGGTAGCGTCACCACATCGACCCAGCACGTCGTGGCCACCAGGAACGCCAACGGACAAGCCGCCATGTACCTGGATGGGCAGCTGGTCGATCAGAACTTCATCGGTGGGAACTTCAGCAATTGGAACCCGTCCTACGACTTCGGTCTGGCCAACGAGTTCTCTACCGACAGCTCTTCGACATCTCGTGATTGGCAGGGCGACCTCTCCATGGTCGCGGTTCACTGTCAGGCTCTGACGGCCTCGCAGGTGAGCCAGAACTACCTGGCCGGCAGCAATGCCTACACCACCGATCACGATCCCTTCGGACACGGCACCCATGTTGCCGGCGTCGTCGGTGGGGACGGAACCCTCTCGGCCGGCGCCTACGAGGGAACCGCTCCTGGTGCCGGAATCTTCTCCGTCCGCGTACTCGACGAGCAGGGCCGAGGGCTGAGCTCCGACGTTCTCGCGGGACTCGATTGGGTCCTGGACAACGCTACCGATCAAGACATCCGCGTCGTCAACCTCTCTCTGGGCAAGGCGATCGAAGAGAGCACTGAGACCGACCCTCTGGTCCAGGCTGTCGAGACGGTCTGGGACGCCGGGATCGTGGTGGTTTGCTCGGCCGGCAACTACGGCCGCGACGGCCATTTCACCATTACCAGCCCAGCCAATTCCCGCAAGGTGATCACCGTCGGCTCGGTCACCGACAGCGGCACCGGAGTCGACTCGAGCGACGACTACATCTCCACCTACTCGTCGCTTGGACCCAGTGCCCTCGACCACATCCTGAAGCCCGATCTGGTGGCTCCTGGCAACCGTTGGGTCGCAGGCATGGATCCAGATGCCGAACTGATGCAGCTGCTGAGCGATCGGGCCCCCGACTGCGGCCCTGGGTGCACCGGCCAGTATCTGGAGCTCTCGGGTACCAGCATGGCTGCGCCCATGGTCTCGGCGACTGCCGCCTTGATGCTGTCAGTCGAACCGACTTTGGCTCCCGCCACCGTCAAGGCGCGACTCATGCGATCGACTCGCAAGGTCGATCTCGATCCCACCCTGGCCGGCGCCGGAGTGCTGGACATCCAGGCGGCGCTGGCGGAGACCGGCTACGCCACCATGGCGATCTCGCCCAAGATGGGCCGCCACGACGAGGGTGAAGTCATCTTCGTCGAGGACACCGGTGAGCTCTGGGGTGACCAGCAGTGGGCCGCCGGCTTCCTCTGGAGCGACGGTTTCCTCTGGAGCGATGGCTACACCGAAGCGGACGGCTTCCTCTGGAGCGATGGCTTTCTGTGGTCCGACGGCTTCCTGTGGAGTGACGGCTTCCTGTGGAGCGATGGCTTTCTGTGGTCAGACGGCTTTCTCTGGAGCGATGGCTTCATGTGGAGTGACGCCGTGGACAACGACGACCCGCTCTACGAGCCGAGTGGGCAGGGCTTCATTCTGGATGACGACGAGTGAGTCGAATCTCTCAACTCGAATCGATAACGAGATCGAATCAGGAATAGGGAATGAAGCTCATGACTCGAGATCAGAACCGGTTGATGACAAGCGTGCTCATCGCCTGTTGTCCTCTTCTCGTTCTCACCGGCGTTGCCGCAGTCGACAGCAGTCAGGCCGAAGCCTCGACGAGCGAATCGTTGCAGTCGGTCATCGTCCAGGGCTCGGACCTGGAGAGCGTCCGGCGTCTGGTCGTCGAGGTCGGCGGCACCGTGACTCACGAGTTGGCGATCATCAACGCGGTGGCCGCCCGACTCTCGGCATCTCAGATCGACCGCCTCTCGACCTTCGATCCCGACCTTCGGATCACCGCCGACACCGAGGTCGAGATCAACGGCAAGAGAACCAAGAAGAAGAGTGCCAGCGTCGCCCTGGTGGGGGGCTCGCCTCCTCGCCCCGGCGATCAGCAGATCTACGTCGACGCGGAGTCCTACAGCCAGTATCCGACCCTAGTCGGAGCGGCGGCCCTCCACGCCCAGAAGATCGATGGCTACGGCGTGACCATCGCCATTCTGGACACCGGCATCTGGAAGCACCAGAAGCTGACCCGGGGCGCCGACGGCAGGGAGCGGCTCCTGGAGTTCTACGACGCCACCACCGACCAGCTCGCCACGCCTCGGGACGGAAGCGGACACGGTACCCATGTGAGCAGTATCGCCGCCGCCGGGGAGCGCCTGACCCGCGGTCATCAGGGGATCGCCCCCGAAGCCGATCTGGTGGTGGTCAAGGCTTTCGACAAACACGGCCGCGGGACCTACGCCGACGTCATTCGCGGTGTCGACTGGGTGGTGTCCAACCGGGACGCTTTCGGGATCCGAGTACTCAACCTCTCGTTCAGCGCCTCTCCCCAGTCGTACTACTGGGAAGATCCGCTGAATCAAGCGGTCATGGAGGCCTGGCGCTCCGGCATCGTGGTGGTCGCTTCGGCGGGGAACGTGGGCCCGGACCCGATGACCATCGGGGTGCCCGGCAACGTTCCCTACGTCATCACCGCCGGAGCCATGACCGACAACTACTCCCCGGCCATTGGTAGCGACGACGAGCTGGCCTCCTTCTCGTCGAGAGGTCCGACGGTCGAAGCCTTCGTCAAGCCCGATCTCGTGGCTCCCGGCGGGCACATGATTGGCATGATGAAGGGCAATGCACAGATCAAGAAGGACCACCCGGAATTCCACTTCGAAGGCTTCCGCTATTGCATGTCCGGGACCTCCCAGGCGGCCGCGGTGGTGTCCGGTGTGGTGGCCTTGATGCTCGATGCCAATCCTGGTCTCGAGCCCGACCAGGTCAAGTGTCGCTTGATGGCCGGGGCTCGACCGGCCGTGGCGACTGACGGCTCGCTGGCCTACTCGGTCTTCCAGCAGGGGGCCGGCCTGATCAACGCCTGGAATGCGGTCCATTCGACCGCCGAGAACTGCGCCAACCAGGGAGTGGACATCGATCTGGATCTCGCCGGCGTCGAGCACTACGCCGGTCCCGCTCGCCAGGAGGAAGACGGCACCTTCTACATTCTCGGCCGGGACGGGCTCGACTGGTCCGACGATCTCATCGATTCCGACGGTTATGTCTGGTCGGATGCCTTTGTCTGGTCCGATGGCTTTGTCTGGTCCGACGGCTTCGTCTGGTCAGACGGCTTCGTCTGGTCGGATGGCTTTGTCTGGTCCGACGGCTTTGTCTGGTCCGACGCCCTGACCGAGCCGGCCTCGATCAACCTCTGGGTCGAACAGGAGTAGTACAACCTCACTTTCCCTCCTCACCTCCAGCCCGAACCCTGCCCCCTCCACGGCCGGCGACCCGATCGCCGGCCGTCGCGCGTTCAGTAGCGCCGGATCTTGCTGGATTCGCCAGAATTGTGGATCCCACCCACCGGCTTTTCTCTTCACCCACGCCGATCGACGGGGGTCCGCACCCTACCGTTACGCCCCTCATCGATCTAACTGTCGTGAATTCAGAAACTTCGCTAGACCAGCGGCATCTTCGAACATGCGCATTCATCGATGGTACGCCCGTTGCTCGACATAGGTACGGACCGCATTGCGCGGGAAAGAAACGGATGACTCGAATCCACCAGGGAACCGCCGAGAAGACTGGAGAAACCGTCATGAAGATCCACCGATCGACCAAGGTCAGTCCGCTTACGATGATGCTCGCCATGATGCTTTTGTTCGTCGGCATGCTGCCGAGTGAAGCCGCCCATGCGGGCAAGAGCAAGAAGGACCGACCCGGCAACGGCTGGACGAAGCCGCCCAAGGAGCGCTTCGTCGAGGTCATTGTCAGCTATGACAGGCTGCCGCGCTCCTCGGAGCGTGCCATGGTCCGCAGCCTCGGTGGCGAGGTCGAGCGTCAATACGGCAACTTCAAGATGATGAAAATGCGGGTGCCCGAGTCAGCGCTCTACGGCCTGGCGAGAGCCAGTGGGGTGCGCAATATCGTGCCTGACGACCCGGTTCTCGGTCTCTCCGTCTCCGCCAAGGAGACGGCCAATCTGCCGCCTCCTGGATCTCCCTATGCGGTGACGGTATCTCCAGACGTCGCGGTGGGTGTTCTGGACTCGGGTGTGGCAGTCCACGACGATCTCTCCAACGTCGTGCAGGTGGACGTCATCCAACCCTTCACCTCCTGCACCGAGGACTATCGCGACCAGTTCTCGACCGGCGACTACAACGGCAACGACGGCTCCCAGAGCTTTGCCGGCGATTGGCTGGAACTCGATGCCTCAGCTGCCGGTCCGGCCAGCGGAAACGTCTGGATCGCCGAGGGCGAGCTGCGGCTCCACGATCGTCCCAACACGGGCACCGACCCCAGCGCCACCCGCGCCCTGGATCTCTCGGCCGCCACTTCCGCCACCCTCTCCTTCGATTATTCAACCGACTTTGGCGTCGAGAGCTCCGACCACTTCGCCATCGAAATCTCCAGCGATGGCGGCGCGACCTTCACCACTCTCGAGACTTTTACCTCTCTGAATGGCTCCGACTCCGGCTCCAGGACCTACGACATCTCCAGCTATCTCGCCGGCGATACCCAGATCCGCTTCCGTGTGGCCCAGAACTTCGGTGCTTCGGACGAGCACTTCGCCGTCGACAACGTCGAGATCTCCACTTGCGGCATCGACCAGGATCCGTTCGGTCACGGTACCCATGTGGCCGGCATCATCGGTGGGGACGGTACGCTTTCGGGCGGTACCTACGCCGGTATCGCCTCTGGCGCCAAGATCGTCTCCGTCCGTGTCCTCGACGAACAGGGCCGCGGCGTCACCTCCGATGTCATTGCCGGCCTCGACTGGGTGCTGACCAACGCCGAGGCCTACGACATCCGAGTGATCAATCTCTCCCTGGGCAAGCCCATCGAGGAGGAGGGTCAGTACGACCCGCTGGTCCAGGCGGTCGAAGCGGTCTGGGACGCGGGGATCGTGGTGGTCTGCTCGGCCGGAAACTACGGCCATGACGGCCATTTCACCGTCTCAAGCCCCGGCAGCTCCCCCAAGGTGATCACCGTCGGCTCGGTGACCGACAAGGGAACCGGTACCGACCTCACCGATGACTACACCTCCACGTTCTCATCCCGCGGTCCTACGGCGCTCGATCACTACCTCAAACCGGACCTGGTGGCCCCGGGCAACCGGGTCATCTCGCCGATACCCAGCAGCGGCGGGTTGAAAGCGGCCCTACCCGATCGGGTCACCGACTGCGGCACGGGCTGCACCGGCGAGTACCTGGAGCTCTCGGGCACCAGCATGGCGGCTCCGATGGTCGCCGGCACCGCGGCGCTGATGCTGTCGCTGGACCCGACCCTCAATCCGCCAACAGTCAAGGCCCGACTGATGCGCTCGAGCCGCAAGGTGACGGACGACCCCACCATCAGTGGCGCCGGTGTGCTGGATATCCAGGCGGCGCTGGCCGAGACCGGCTTCGCCACGACAGCCATCTCGCCGAAGATGGACCGACACGAAGACGGTGAGGTCATCTTTGTCGAGGACACCGGGACCCTCTGGGGCGATGCCCAGTGGGCCGCCGGCTTCCTCTGGAGTGATGGCTTCCTCTGGAGCGACGGCTACACAGAGGCTGACGGCTTCCTGTGGAGCGACGGCTTCCTGTGGAGTGACGGCTTCCTGTGGAGTGATGGCTTCCTCTGGAGTGATGGCTTCCTCTGGAGCGACGGCTTCCTGTGGAGCGATGGCTTCATGTGGTCCGACTCGGTGCCCAACGACGATCCGCTGTACGAACCCAGCGGTCAGAGTTTCATCCTGGATGACGACGAATGAGTCTGAATCCCCAACACGAATCGATGACTGAATCGAATCAGGAAAAAGGAATGAGACTCATGACTCAGAACCTACAGAAGCTCAGCACTGCGCTCAGCACCTGTTGTCTGTTGCTCGGTCTGTTCGGTTGCGCCTCGGGCGGTACCACCCAGGCCGAGGTCTCCGTCGAAGAACCGACGCAGTCGATGATCGTCCGCGGCACCGACATGGAGTCGGTCAAGGAACTGGTCCTCCAGGTCGGCGGCACGGTCACTCACGAGCTGCGCATCATCAATGCCGTCGGCGCCCGACTGACCGCAGCCCAGCAGGCAGAGCTCCTCGAGCTCAACCCGGATCTCCGCCTACATCAGGACTCGGTGATCGAGGCCAGCTCCGAGCAGAGCGACAGCGACGCCGACTCGACCCAGAGTCAGTTCAACCGGCTCATCGACGCCGACCGGGTCCACCGTGAAGGCTTCACCGGCCGCGGTGTCACCGTCGCCGTCCTCGACACCGGCGTCTGGAAGACCGGCGCACTAGCCCAGGACACCGACGGACGCCAGCGAATCCTCGCCGGCTACGACGCCATCCGTGACGAGGTCTCGCTGCCCAAGGCCCGAGATCGCAACGGCCACGGCACCCATGTCGCCAGCATCGTCGCCAACAGCGAGCCCAATGGCAGCGGCGACTACAACGGTGTGGCCCCTGATGCCGACCTGGTCGTCGTCAAGGCCTTCGGCAATAACGGCAAGGGCTCCTACGCCAATGTCATCCGCGGACTCCAGTGGGTCGTCGCCAACCGACAGGCCTACGGCATCCGCATCCTCAACCTCTCCTTCAGCGCCCGACCGCGCTCCTTCTACTGGGATGACCCGCTCAACCAGGCCGTCATGTCGGCCTGGAACTCCGGCATCCTAGTCGTGGTCTCGGCCGGTAACACCGGACCCGAACCCATGACCGTCGGCGTGCCGGGCAACGTCCCCTACGTGGTCACCGTCGGCGCCATGACCGATAACTTCACCCCCGGAGACGGCACCGACGACGTCCTGGCCAGCTTCTCCGCCACCGGACCCACCGCCGCCGGCTTTGCCAAACCGGAGGTCGTCGCTCCTGGTGGCCATCTCAAGGGCAGCATGCACAAGAAAGCCAGGATCGCCCGCCGGCATCCGGCCTACCACGATGGCAGCAGCTACTTCACCATGTCCGGCACCTCGCAGGCCGCGGCCGTGGTCACCGGCGTCGCTGCCCTGATGCTCGACGCCAAGCCCAACCTGAAGCCTAAGGACATCAAGTGTCGGCTGCTCGATGCAGCTCGACCGGCTCTCGACGAAACGGGCGAAAGGATCTACTCGATCCTCCAACAGGGGGCCGGGCTGGTCAATGCCTACGACGCCGTCCACTCCAAGGCCCGAAACTGCGCCAACCGGGGCATGAACATCCGCCACGACATGGCCGGACGCAAGCACTACTCAGGGCGGGCCCGTATGGACGAGTCCGGCACCTTCTACATCCTCGGCCAGGAAGAGTACTCCTGGACCGGCAGCTACGCTCGATCCAGCGGCTTTGTCTGGTCGGACGATCCCGCCTGGACAGACTCCTTCTCCTGGACCCAGGGCTTTGTCTGGTCCGACGACCGGGTCTGGACTGATGGCTTCGTCTGGTCAGACGATCTGACGGAAAAGGCCTGCGTCAACGTCTGGGTGCCGCAGGAGTAGTGACCCTGAAGGTCCTGACCTCGTGCAGTCAGAACTCAGCTCTTCTCACGGCCGGCGGTTCTCCGCCGGCCGGTTCATTCTGGTAGAGACTGCGTCGCTGTGACAGCTTGGCCCAGATGGACACCGAGCTGTCGACGATCCTTTGGATCGATCTCCACCACCCGTACCGCCACCTCGAAGCGACCTGACTCGATCTCGCGAGAATCGACAACCCGACCGGCCAGGCGGATGGGCTCCGCATCCTGCGACAGCAGAAGATCCACGTCGACCAGCGATCCCAGCAGCATCGATCGGTCGGAGCTGAATCGCAGACCGCCGCCGCTGATGTCGAGCGTCTCCAAAGGATGAGACTGGGGGCTCATCGCCCGAAACTCGCCGTTGAGGGTCGTTCGTATGCGCGAGAACGAGCGTCGGTCGTTGCCATAGAGCTCGACCTGATTCTTGCCCTTGGCCTTGGCAAGATACATGGCGCGGTCGGCATGGCGGAGAAGGCCACGTTCGTCGGTGGCGTCGGCGGGGTAGGTGGCCACACCCATGCTGACGGTGATCTTCTCGCCGCGATGCATCTCTTCGGATTCGACAGCCTGGCGCGCCCGGTCGGCCACGACTTCGGCACCGGTCTTGGGTGTGGCCGGCAGGATCAAGACGAACTCCTCGCCGCCGTAGCGGACCGCCGCGTCCACCTTGCGCAGCGTGCTCTCGAGCAGAACGGCGATACGTGACAAGGCGACGTTGCCCTCTTCGTGACCGTGGCGGTCGTTGTAGACCTTGAAGTCGTCCACATCGACGACGATCAGCGACAGAGGGTTGTTGTACTGATCGGCCCGCCAGAGCTCGCGGGGCAGGAACTCCCGGTAGTAGCGATAGTTGTAGAGACCGGTGAGAGAATCCCGAAACGCGGAGCTTCGAGCGTTCTCCAACAGTCGGAGCTCGATCACCGTTGGGTTCTCGAGCAACGCCTTGGTATCCAGAAAGTAGCTCATCAGGGCCACTCGAAGATCGATGGTGGACTGCTGTGCCTGCATCATTCGGGCGCGATGCTCGAGGATCCCCTGCCAATGGGCTTCCGCCTCGTCTGTCTCGAAGCGTAGGTGGCAGAGCATGTAGAGCAGCTCGGCGTAGGTCTCGCCGGCGAACCGGTCGATGAGCGCCTGTAGCCCACTCTCGAATCGCTTACCCTCCAGACCCGCCGCCTCCACCAACTCGTACAGCGTCCGTCCGAGCTCCGAGCTCCAGGTCGGCTCCAGCCGATCTGGCGTGGTCTCATCCATCCCCGTCGGGGACCGAACCATTCTGTCTTCGCTCATGGGAGAACTCTCCTCCGTGAGAGGTGGTGGGGCCCTCGGGGGATCCCGACTCTCTGGCTTCCAGCAGACCACCCAGCAGTATACGTCCAGTTCTACCTGCTCTCAACGGCACCGAAATTTCGGTGGATTCCGCCCAAATTCCGGTGTCGGCTCATCCCTGACCCAATTGGTATCAGGCTTATCAAGTCTTTTCTTATGTTGCACTTATGCGAATCTTGAAGTGATTAGACGTCTATGGCACGACCGTTGCTGCAAGGGTATTCGGGGCTATAGAAGACGAGAAGAATCGGAGAGAACGGTGATCACCCCCGGCCGAACATCGACCACGAACGATGCCCTTCGACGCCCACAGGGCTGGACGGAAGGCGAAGGCGCCGGAACCGCTAACGCAGATATGGGATCGAGACTGTAGCGCTGTTCGCTGTCACTGGAGCCGACCGATGGCACAATCGATCCCAGAGGAATCCATGCAGACCGTCCGTAGCTCCGCCGATCCTTCGCCGTCGGTTGCTGAAACCGCAACCTCGGTACTGTTGCGCGACCCCGTCGTGCGTTTGGGTGGGCTGGTCCTGGCCCTTGTCGCAGTACCGTTTCTTCTTCCCGGCCTCGATCCCGAGACCGTCGCCACCTGGTCGGCTACCTACAGCTCCTTCCCGCTGCTTTTGACCTGTCTGCTGGCGTTCCAGTTTCGACTTCGCGGGACCGCAGATAGTAAGGAGAGGAGATTCTGGAATCTCTGGACACTGGCGCTCACAGCCTGGCTGCTGAACAGCCTGCTGTCGTTCTGGTTCGACTTCCGGAACGACTGGTCCGTGCAGACCGATCTGATTCTGATCGGCTGCTACTTTCTGTTCTACAGCTTCGCCGCCATGGCGCTCGAGACCCGACCCCAGCCAGCGGCGAGCCGCCAGGAGCGGTTGGCACAGGTCGTCCAGCGGATCGGTACTCTCGTCTTCTTCTTCGGGCTGCTCATCTACTTCGTCATCATTCCGGCGCTGCTGGATCCCGTGGAGTACGAGAGCTCCTCGCTGCTGCTCTTCGTGGCCCTCGATTTCTACCTGGTGATCCGACTCACCGGGCTCCGTCGCGATGCTCCCGACCTGAGGTGGCGAAGGGTCTACACGTGGTTGATGGTCACCGCCAGCTTGTGGATGCTCACCGATGCCATCGAGATGCTGATCTGGGCCGAGATCCTTCCCTGGGTCGATGACGGCACAGCTCTCGACCTTCTGTGGTTCCCGGCCTATTTCACCCTGATCATCGCCGCCCGAATCCGCGAGGTTCCGGCTGAAGAGCTGACCACACGTCCGACCGGTTTCCAGCTCGGATCCCTGGTCTGGTTCTCCGTTTCCTTTCCGGTGATTCACTTCAGCCTGACCCGGCTCGGCCTCGCCACGCCAGGACTGGTGCCACTACGAGAGACCCTGGCCCTCGTGCTGCTGGTCCTGATGGCGGTCATGGTGGTCCTCTACGCAAGACTCATGCGATCCGAGAATCTGCGACTCGAAAAGGAGCGGCTACAATCTCAGGAGCAGGTGAAGCACCTGGCCTTTCACGACGATCTGACGGCTCTGCCCAACCGGCGTCTGCTGGCGGACCGGATGACCCTGGCCCTCTCCCGAGCCCGTCGATACAACTGGCACCTGGCCGTTCTGCTCATCGATGTAGATGACTTCAAGACCGTCAACGACACCCTGGGCCACGACGCCGGCGATGAGATCCTCCGCCAACTCGCAGACAGGTTGCGGCGATCGATCCGCGAGAACGACACGGTCGCACGCCTGGGAGGCGACGAATTTGTCGCCATCATCGAAGGCCTGCGAACCGAAGCGGACGCCACCCGAGCGGCCGACTTCCTCACCGCCAGCCTAGGAGCTCCCTATCAGCTCGACTCGAATCAGATCCGCGTGACCTCCACCGTCGGCTGTGCTGTCTTTCCCAACCATGGCGACAGCCTGGAGGCCCTGCTCAAAGAGGCCGACGCCGCCATGTACAGCAGGAAGACCGGCCAGTACTCGCTGGCGGAGTTCCGTTCCGCTGGTTGATCGGTCCACACAGCCACTTCAGAAGCTTCAGGATGCTCCTTCAATCCGAAGGGTGTAAAGCCGCTCGCCTGCGTACATCGGCATCAAAAGAAACGAATATCCGGCTATCGCCAAATTTTGCTGATCTACCGTTTTTTTGGTGAATCGGCTCCGATCTGTCGATCCAGAAAGCTCGAATTTTGCCTCGAGATCTTCAGGAGATCACTGGCGATTTGCCTGAAGAGCGATTCAACTTGTTGAAATATAGATGTTTATCGGATCAGCGAATGTTTCTGGTCTGTGGATATCCGCACGTGGCACAGGCCTTGCTGAATTAGGAGGTGAAAGCCGTCAGAGTCGAAAAAAACGACACCCGGAAGGATACAGTCATGAAGGCCCAGACAAAAACACTCGCGGCAGCAGACCCCGGAACCACGAGGCTCTGGTGGTCTCTGGCGCTCTTCTGGACCCTGGTACTGCTGCTTCTGGTCCCGGCAAATGCGCTCGGATCCGATCAACGGAAGAACGTCCGTTTCGAGCACATCTCCCTCGAGGACGGTCTTTCGCAGGCCTTTGTCGCCACCACCCTGCAGGACCGCGACGGTTTCATGTGGTTCGGCACCCAGGAAGGGCTGAATCGCTACGACGGTTACACCTTCAAGGTCTTCTCCTACGATCCCGAAGATCCCCGATCCCTTTCCAACAACTTCGTCAAGGCTATCTACCAGGACCACGACGGTCTGATCTGGGTGGGAACCGACGGCGGTGGCGTCAGTCTCTACAATCCCCTGACGGAGAGCTTCGAAGCCTTTCAGCACGACCCTGAAGACCCCACCAGCCTCAGTCACGATCGGGTTCGCGCCATTATCGAGGACGGTGAGGGGCGTCTCTGGATGGCCACTGATGGTGGTGGCCTGAATCTCTACAACCGCACGAGCGGCACCTTCTCCCATTTCCGCCACGACCCACAGGACCCGTCCTCGCTCTCGCACGACCACATTCGCGCTCTGATCGCCGACCGCAACGGCATGCTCTGGATCGGCATGGACGGCGGCGGCGTCAGCCGCCTAGACCCGACGACCCAGAGATTCACCCATTTCCGCCACTCGGAAGATCAGCAGGGCACCTTGTCGGACGACCGGGTTCGCAGCCTGATGGAGGATCGGATGGGCCGCATCTGGATCGGCACCTACGCCGGGGGTCTGGATCGTCTGGATCCGGAAAGCGGCGAGATGGGGAACTTCCGCCACCACCCCGAGGACCCGGGCAGTCTGGCATCGGACACCATCTGGGCCCTTTATCAGAATTCCCAGGGGACGCTTTGGATCGGCACCGACGGCGGTCTTCACGAATGGCACCCTGAGTCGGGACATTTCACCCGGTACCAGAACGATCCCACCGACCCCTACAGCCTCAGCCACAACCGCGTGGTGTCGATCTTCGAGGACCAGGGTGGCGTGCTGTGGATCGGCACCTATGCGGGTCTGAGCAAATGGAACACCATCAGCGAGGCATTTCTCAACTTCCGACATCAGAAGGACGAACCCGACCAGCTGTCAGCAGATTTCGTCACCGCCATCCGGGAAGGTGAAGACGGCATCTTCTGGATCGGCACCTACGGGGGTGGCCTGAGCCGCTTCGACCGCGAAGCCGAGACCTTTCGCCAGTACCGCCACGATCCGGAGATCCCACTCGGGCTGAGCGACGACCGGGTCATGTCGCTGCACATCGATGGGCAGGGAATCATCTGGATCGGCACCTTCGGCGGCGGGCTGAATCGCTTCGACCCCTCCACCGGTGAATTCCGTCACTACAAGCACGACCCAGCTGACCCCCGGAGCCTGACTCGGAACGGCGTCACCACGATTCTCAGCGACAACCGAGGCACGCTCTGGGTCGGCACCTACCGGGGAGGCCTCAACCGGCTACGACCCGACGGGAAGGGCTTCGACCACTTCCGCCACGATTCCGAGAACCCTGAAGGGTTGAGCAACGACCGGATCCTGGCGCTACACGAGGACAGCTTCGGGGTCCTGTGGATCGGCACCGACGGCGGCGGCCTGAACCGCTTTCTCCCGGAGACCGAGACCTTTACCTCCGTTCAGCAGAACCGGGAGGACCTCACCAGCCTGAGCAGCGATCACCCGTGGGCCATCACCGAAGACTCCCAGGGCGACCTCTGGATCGGTACCCAAGGGGGTGGCGTCAGCCGCTGGACCGCGGAGGATCGTCGACAGGGTCGAGCCCGCTTCACCCGTTTCACCAAACGGCAGGGTCTGCTGAGCGACATCATCTACGCCGTTCTGATCGACGACCAGGGCAGCGTCTGGCTGAGCAGCGATCGCGGCCTGACCCAGCTCGATCCGGAGACCTGGCATCTCAGCCACTTCGACGCCAGCCACGGTCTGCAGAGCAACGAGTTCAATCACGCCTCGGCCTGGAAGGCGCGCGACGGGCAGATGTTCTTCGGCGGCATCAGTGGCTTCAATTCCTTCTATCCAGGGGATGTGCACCCCAATCAGCACGTGCCCCCCATCGTTCTGACCCAGTTCCTGAAGTTCAACCAGCCGGTGGCTCTGGACACCCCGGTGTGGAAGATGACCGACATCACACTGACGCACCAGGATTCGGTCATCGCCTTCGAGTTCGCCGCCCTCGACTACTCGGCACCCCACAAGAACCACTACATGTACAAGCTCGAAGGCTTCGATGATGACTGGGTCGACCACGGCACCATGCGCCGGGTCACCTACACCAACCTGGCGGCCGGCAACTACACGTTCCGCGTTCGCGCTTCGAACAACGACGGGGTCTGGAACGAGCAGGGGATGGCGATCGGCGTCAACATGACGCCTCCGCCCTGGCTCTCCTGGTGGGCCTACCTGCTCTACGGCATCGCTGCCTGTGGCGCCGTCCTGGCCTTTCTCAGGTTCCAGGCGAGCCGCAAACTGCGTGCCCAGGCACTGGAGCGCGCCAACACCGAGTTGCGCTCGGAGATTCAGGAGCGGCAACGCAAGGAACGTGAGCTCGAGCAGGAGAAGCGGAAGGCCCAGACCTATCTCGACGTCGCCGAGGTTCTGATGGTGGTGCTCGATCTGGAAGGCAAGGTGACGCTGATCAACCAGAAGGGCGCCCGCACTCTCGGTTACGAGGAAGAGGAGATCATCGGTCGGAACTGGCACCAGCTGGTGGTGCCACCCAACCGGCGAAACGAGGTCATCCGATATCTCTCCACCCCGGGTTCCGACGAGTACTTCGAGTACCCGGTCACCACTCGCTCCGGCAACCACCGCATCATCGCCTGGCACACAACCTACCTCACCGATGACGAGGGCAACCTGACGGGCACCTTGAGTTCTGGTACCGATCTCACCCAGATGCGACGCCTGCGCGAAGCCAAGGAGATGGCGGAGAGCGCCAATCGCGCCAAGTCGCAGTTCCTGGCCAATATGAGTCACGAGATCCGCACACCCATGAATGGTGTGCTGGGCATGATCGAACTGCTGCTGACCAGTGAGCTGTCCGAGCAGCAGAGACGCCACTCGGAAACGGCTCTCCGATCAGCCAGGAGTCTGTTGGATGTCCTCAACGACATCCTCGACTTCTCCAAGATCGAGGCCGGCAAGCTGGAGCTCGAAGAGGTCGGTTTCGATCTCTCCGATCTGGTAGCCGACGCCTGCCATCTGTTCGCCGAGCGGGCTCACTCGAAAGATCTGGAGCTCCACTGCTCGGTCGAGGAGGAGGTTCCCAACCTGATGGTGGGCGATCCCACCCGACTCAGCCAGATCCTGGCCAATCTCATCGGCAACGCCATCAAGTTCACCGAGGACGGCGAAGTCGGAGTCTCGGTCTCAGCCAACGAGTCGACGCCAGGACTGCACCGGGTTCGCTTCGAGATTCGCGACACCGGCGTCGGGTTGGAACCCTCTGCCCGCCATCGGATCTTCGAGTCCTTTCACCAGGCTGACGGCTCCACCACCCGCAAGTTCGGGGGTACCGGTCTCGGACTGGCCATCTCGAAACAACTCGTCGAGCTGATGAACGGCGAGATCGGCGTCGAGAGTGAGCCCGACGTGGGCTCGATCTTCTGGTTCACGGTACCGCTGGTGCAGCAGGCTACTGACTCCGATTCGAGTGACTCGACTGAGCCTGCACATAGCTCGCTGAAGATTCTGGTGGTCGAGGACCATCAGTCAACACGCGAGCTGATCACCGACTGGCTGGGCCGCTGGGGTCACCGCGAGGAGAGCGCCACCAACGGTTGGGAGGCGCTGTCCAAACTGCGCATCGCGGCCCTTCGTCGTGAGCCCTTCGATCTCGCCATCGTCGACCAGACGGTGCCCGAGATCGACGGTCTGCAGTTGGCCGAGATCATGGGCAACGAGGAGCCCTTGTCGGACGTCGGCGTGGTGCTGCTGTCGACGCTCCCAGGACCGTCCAGCAGTGAGCTCAACAGGTTGACGAATCTGGCCGAGTGTCTGCCCAAGCCCATCACCCAGTCGGAATTGCGAGACGTAATCAACCGCCGCCTGGTACCCGAGACCCTTATGGATGACGCCAGCGTGATGGGGGATGCGGTGCCGGAATCGTTGATCCCGGGTCGCATTCTCCTGGTCGAGGACAACGAGCTCAATCAGCAGGTGGTCCTGGGCATTCTCCAAGCTGTCGGCGCCAGGGCCACTGTGGTCGAGAACGGTCGAGATGCTGTCAGGATTCTCGCCGCTGAGTCCTTCGACGTGGTCCTGATGGACTGCCAGATGCCCCTGATGGACGGCTACGAGGCGACCCGTCTCATCCGCCAGCAGGAGCGCTTCGTACGCTCGGCACCTCGATCGGTAGGACGCGGACAGCGGCGAGTGCCCATTGTCGCCATGACGGCCAGCGCCATGGCCGGCGATCGAGAGAAGTGTCTGCGGACCGGCATGGACGACTACGTCAGCAAGCCGTTCACCCGCGAGCAGCTCCTCCGCGTCATCAACAAATGGCTGAAGATCACCGGCGTGGAAGCACCCGCTAGGGAGTCCGTCGAGACCGCGGCCTCACCCTCGACCGCGGTGTCCCGGCCGGACAACGGCAAAGCCGATGGCAGCTCGCCCATCGATGCGGCGGCCATCGAAACCATCCAGACCATGGAGAGCAACGGCTCTCCTGGTCTGGTGGCCAGGCTCATCGAGGTCTATCTGCGATCGTCACCCGAGATCATCGACACCCTGCGTGAAGCCGTGGAGGTCGATGACGCGCAGACCATCGAGCGCAGCGCCCACAGCCTCAAATCGAGCAGTGCCACCCTGGGGGCTCTCGATCTGGCCGCTATCTGCAAGGAGCTCGAGACGATCGGCCGCAATGCCGATACCACCCGGGCGGCTGAGCTCTTGGCCAGCCTGGAGCTCGAATTCGACCGGGTCAAGATGACCCTCTCCGAACAGTGGCAGGAGACAGCCTGATGACCGACAACCATCACACCGACTCACCGGGACGCATTTTGGTGGTGGACGACGAGGAGATGCAGCGCATTCTGGCGCGCACCTCTCTGGAGCAGGCCGGATTCATCGTCGAGGAAGCCGCGGACGGCGCCCAGGCCCTGGACCGCTTTGCCGAATTCGCTCCGGACATGGTTCTGCTGGACGTGCGTATGCCGATCCTAGACGGCTTCGAGACCTGTCGAGCCATCCGCGAAAAGCGTGAAGGACGGCACGTGCCCATCCTGATGCTCACCGGACTCGACGATGTCGAATCCATCGAGACAGCCTACAGGCTGGGCGCAACGGACTTTGCGGTCAAACCCATCAACTGGCTCATCATCAGCCATCGCATCTCGTACATGCTGCGGGCCAGTCAGTCGGCTGACCGGCTACGGCTGAGCGAAGCCAGACTGACCAACGCCCAGCGGATCGCCCACCTCGGCTACTGGGAGTGGCGTCCGTTGACCGATCAGTTGCTGATCTCCGAGGAGATGTGTCAGATCCTCGGCCTGCCCACCGGAACCCAGTCCATCGCGCGGCAAGAGTTCATGGACCGCATTCACGCGGACGACCGGGACTTCGTCGAGGAGAGCCTGATCCGGCTCCAGGAAGAGCACCAAGGTTGCTCTACGGAGTACTGTCTGGCCGAGACCGACGGCTCCAAGAAGTATGTAGTTCAACAGGCCGAGGTTCTCTTCGACCAAGGCGGTAAAGAGGTGATCTTCCAGGGCACGGTCCAGGACGTCACCGAGCGCAAGAACGCTGAAGAGAAGATCCGCCTGCTCGCCTACTACGACGTTCTCACCGGTCTGCCCAATCGCCGATCCTTTCTCGACCAATTGGGCTTGGCCATCGAACGCGCCCAGCGCAGAGACGAGCCACTGGCTCTGCTCTTTCTCGATCTCGATCGGTTCAAGCGCATCAACGATTCGCTCGGTCATTCGGCCGGTGACGAGCTCCTGAAGGAGGTCGCCGCCAGGCTGGTCAAGGTCGTGCGTTCCACCGACTGTGTCGGCCGCCCATTCGCTTTCGAGGGCCACCGTGACGACCTGGTCTCCCGCTTCGGCGGTGATGAGTTCGTCGTCCTGCTTTCCGAGCTCAACCGGGTCACCGATGCCGCCAGCGTCGCTCGACGTCTGAGCGAGGAGCTGGCCAAGCCCTACGAGCTCAATGGGCAGAGCCTGCTGATGACCGCCAGTCTCGGCATAGCCGTCAGTCCCAACGATGGCATCACCGCCGAGAGCCTGATCCGCAATGCCGACACCGCCATGTACTGCGCCAAGGACAGTGGTGGCAACAACTTCCAGTTCTACTCCGAATCCATGAACTCCAGTGCCCTGGAGCAGCTGCGTCTGGAGAGTCAGCTCGGCGAGGCCCTGAATCGTAATGAGTTCGTCCTCTTCTACCAGCCGCAGATCGACATCTCCGATGGCAGCATCGTCGGCGCCGAAGCACTGCTACGTTGGCGCAATCACCATGATGAGCTGATTCCGCCGGGGAACTTCATCCCGTTGGCGGAAGAGACGGGTCTGATTGTCCCCATCGGCGAATGGGTGCTCCACAACGCCTGCCAGCAGGCCGCACGCTGGCACGACCAGGGATTCCCGGGGCTGCGCATGGCGGTCAATCTTTCCAGCCGCCAGTTCACCAAGGGCGAGTTGGCGAAGGTCGTGGCCTCGGCGTTGACGGAATCGCATCTGGCCCCTGGCCTGCTCGATCTGGAGCTGACCGAAAGCGTTCTCATGGAGGATCGAGACGAGCCGATTCGCTGTCTGAAGTCGCTCAAGTCCCTGGGACTGCGCCTGTCCATCGACGACTTCGGTACCGGCTATTCGTCGCTGAGCTATCTGACACGGTTCCCGTTGAGCTCGCTCAAGATCGACCGATCGTTCCTGTCGGAGGTGCCCACCAACGCGCAACATGTGGGGGTCACCAAAGCCATCATCGCCATGGCCAAGAGTCTCAAGCTGACCGTGACCGCCGAAGGTGTCGAGACCGAAGAGGCACTCGAGTTCCTGCGCCAGCACGGTTGCGATGAGGCTCAGGGCTTCCTGTTCAGCCGTCCCGTTCCTGCCGATGAGTTCTCCGAGCTGCTGGAAAAGAACCGTCGCGGGGTCGACCTGGAGATCTCCCTGGCATCCTGAGGAGCTGCTGCCGATGTCCAACCACCCCGTCCTCAGCACCCTCGATCGGTATCGCCGCAATATTCTCGGCGACACCGAAGGCGACTCGGATCGCGAGTTGGAACGCCAGCGCACCATCGCCATGGGTATCTGTTTGATCGGTGCCGCCGCCCTGACGGCTTTCGGATCCGTGGCCGCCCTCGCCGGTAACGCCATGCTGGCCCTGGTCGATTTTGTCGTGGCGAGTCTTCTGCTCGGCCTGCTGTGGCACCTACGGAACCAGGGGACACAATGGCGACGGACCATTCGCTCCGGCATCGCCATTTCCGGTGCCCTCTTCTTCTTTCTGTTCGCCACCGGTGGAGCCAGCGGCACGGGCTATCTCTGGTACTTCGTCTTTCCCCTGGTTGCCTGCGCCCTGCTCGGCTCGGCCCGGGGACTGCGAGCCACCCTGGTCCTGATCACCGCCTCCATCGCCCTGCTGATGCTGCGCGGCGTCTTCCCCGAGGTCTACGACTATTCGCCCACCTTCCTGGCACGGTTCCTGGGCTCCATGATCGTCGTCACCCTGTTCTCCTACCTCACAGAACTGACCCGCGAACGGGCCCAGGAACGCCTCGCCGAAACCAACGATTCCTTGGAGTCCGCGGTCGAGAATCTTCTGGAGACCCAGAAGCGTCTGCAGGAGAGCGAAGCCGAGCACCGCCACCTCGTGGAGCAGGCCAGCGATGGCATCGCCCTGGTGGAAGAGGGCCGTCTTCGATTCGTCAACCCCCGCATGGCGGAGATCGTCGGCCTGCCCATCGAGAAGTCCCTGGGCAAACCATTTCAGGTCTTCATCCACCCTGACGAACGGTCGAGAGTGGAGTCCATGTATCGCAAGCGGATGGCGGGCGAGCGCGTTCCGTCCACCTACGAAACCCGCCTGCTGCACCGCGATGGACGCGAGATCACGGTCGAGATTCACGCTCGACGAGCGGTGCACGACGGCCGGGCCGGCGATCTTGTTCTGGTCCGTGACATCACCGAGCGCAAACAGGTCGAGTCGGCCATCCTGGCCGCCCGCCGCTCCGCCGAGGCCGCCAATCAGGCCAAGTCCCAGTTTCTGGCCAACATGAGTCACGAGATCCGCACACCGATGCATGGTGTCCTGGGCATGGCCGATCTGCTGCAGTCCACCGATCTCGACACCAAGCAGATGCGCTTCGTGGATACCATCCAGTCGTCGGCGAACAACCTCCTGCAGTTGATCAACGGCATCCTCGACTTCTCGCGGATCGAGTCCGGGCAGGTCATCCTGGCAGATCTCGAGTTCGACCTGCGAGCCCTCATCGAGGAGACCGTGGAGCTGCTCTCCGAAGAGGCCTATCGCAAGGATCTCGAGATGGCCTACTGGATCGATCCCGACGTGCCACGCGATGTCATGGGCGATCCCCACCGTTTGCGGCAGGTGCTGCTCAATCTCATCGGCAACGCCGTCAAGTTCACCGATGAAGGTGAGGTGGTGGTCCATGTGCGCCGCGCTTCTCGGGCGGCCAACCAGGACGCCCTCGAATTCGAGATCCGGGATACCGGGATCGGCGTCTCGTCGGCCGTGCGCAGTCAGATCTTCGAGGAGTTCACCCAGGGAGACGGCACTTCGGCCCGCGAGCACGGCGGATCGGGCCTCGGGCTGGCCATCTCGCGCCGCATCGTCCAGCTGATGGGTGGTGATCTCGAGTTGGCCCGCAGCTCGGACGAGGGCTCGGTGTTCCAATTCACCGCCCACCTGCCCACAGCGCCTGATGGCGCGAGCCCCGCAATCGACGACCGACTCCTCGAATCGGTGAGGATTCTGTTGGCAGATCCCAGTCCCACCTGGCAGCGGATTCTCGACCGCTATCTGAGCCACCGGGGAGCCAGTGTCGAGTACGCCGATACCGGGCGCGATGCGCTGCGCGCCATCGATCTGGCCACTGCCGCCGGCGAGCCGTTCCACCTCGTACTGGTCGAGCAGCGGCTGCCCCACGGATCGGCCTCGGAGCTGGCACGTCTGATCCAGCAGAATTCCGATCTGGTGGGACCCAGGGTCATCGCCATGGCCCCCTGGTTCCAGGCCTGCGACCCGCTTCCAATGGATGACCTCGACCTGGCCGGCAGTCTGTCCAAACCGGTCTCGGAGCCTGAGCTCGAGGAGTGCATACTCCGGGCCCTGGGTCGACAAACCGACCCGCAGCGGACAGGCGAGCCGGAGAGCCAGGCGGAGCCGGAGCCCTATCAGTTCTCGGGCCGAGTCCTGCTCGCCGAGGACAATCTGGTCAACCAGCAGGTGGCCATCGAGATGCTGCGCTCCATGGGTTTCGAGGTCGAGCTGGCGGAGGACGGTCTGCAGGCGCTGGCCATGGCCTCGCGCGAGCCGTTCGATCTCATCCTGATGGACTGCCAGATGCCCAAGATGGACGGCTTCGAGTCGACCCGCGCGATCCGCAAGCACGAGTCCGACTTCCGAGGCGAGTTCTCCCACGGCAGAGCCCAACGTCTACCGATCGTCGCTCTGACTGCCAACGCCTCCAAGGAGGCCCGGGGCCAGTGTCTGGATGCCGGTATGGACGACTATCTCTCCAAGCCCTTCGACCAGGCCCAGTTGGTTCAGGTGGTGGCTCGCTGGTTACCGAAGGGCCGGCCTGAGCGAGTGCCCAGAGACTCTTCGACCACGGACTGGGGCCCGGTTTCGGACATCGCCTCGCGCCGCGCCTCCTGACTCTTCAGCGAAACGCGATATCCCGAAAGAGCTGCTCGTTTTCGATCAGTGGCCGGGTGGCCTGGTCGGCATGATCCCAGGCCGCCCGCACCCGCTCTTCGCGGTCTGCTTCCGCCAACAGAACGCTGACCTGGGCCCGCTTGAACAGCGCCATGGGGTAGCCGGGGTGGGCGGCAGAGACCCGGTCGAGGCTGGCGGCCGCCTGGGCCAGCTGTCGATTGGCCAGATAGACCACTCCTAGCTCCAGATGGTAGGTGAATTCCTCACCCAGGATCGTCTGTGCCTTCTCCAAGGCCCGGATGGCTCCTGCGGTGTCTCCCGCGGACATGCGCAGCTCACCTAGCCGCGCCAGCTCGAGACCGGGGGATTGCTCCAGCTCCACCACTCTCTCCAGCATTCTCGTCGCATCCTCGATACGACCCTGCCGGGTGTAGATCTGGGCCAGCGCTCGCAGCGCCGATACCCGATCCGGCATCTGGGCGATCACGGTCTCGAACAGGGGCAGAGCCAGATCGTCCTGACCGTAGCGGAGATGATGCATGGCCTGGTAGTGCCTTAGATCGATGGACGACGGTTTGATCTCCCGGGCCCTGGCAAAAAGCTCCATGGCCTCTCTCTGGTTGCCGACGGTGGAGTGAGCCACCGCCAATCGGAGAGCCACCATGAAGTTGTAGGGGTCTTCCGCAGCGACACGAGAGAAGACCTGGATAGCCTGCTCGTAATCCCGACGAATAAAGAGACCCGCACCGAGATCCAGGTCCCGGTAGAGGTGCACCATGTCTCTGGGGTTGGGCGCGCCCTGCCGCACTGGGGCTGGTCCCCCATCGGAGCCGAAGTAGCCGAGGCTCGCCAGCTTCTCTCGCGCCTCGGTTGTCAGCTCCGCTGCCGCTGGATCCATGGTCTCCAGGGCCCGCTCGGCGTAGGAGGAGATCGCTTGCCGCAGCACGGGGTCGAGATCGATCTCACCGGCCAGATTTCGCACCTCCTCGGGATCCGTCCGCAGATCGTAGATCTCGGTCTCCGCCGAACGGATGACCTTGATGCCGTCCTGGACCACCATGAACTGAGGTTGCCAGCCGTATTGCAGATACGGCTTGAGGGCCTCCGCCAGTACCGGCTCAGCTCGCTCGACGAAGAGCCCTCCCGCGGCCTCGTCACCCGCCCAACCGAGGATGGTGGCGAAGATCTGGCGTACGCTGACGGCGCTCTCCACCACGCCAGGCTCGATCTCCGAGCCGGCGAAGATCAACGGCACCCGCATGGCCCCCTGGTAGAGCAGGTTGCCGTGCAGGGCCTCCCCGTGATCGCCCAGACCCTCGCCGTGATCGCCCACCACGAGGATCTTCCAGGGCCGCGACGCCGCCCGTGTCTCGAAGGCCGCCAACAGCCGACCTACCTCGGAATCCAGATAGGCCACCTCACCCAGGTAGGGGCTCTCCGCGTAGCGGCCGGCCCACGGCTCGGGAGGCTCGTAGGGATCGTGGGGATCGAAGTAGTGGACCCAGAGGAAGAGGGGCTCGTCCGTCGCCTCCGCCAGAAGAGTCAGCGCACGCTCGGTGGTCTCCCCCGCCGTCCTCTCGGTCCGGCCGTCACCGAAATCGTCGTCGTAATGGTCGAATCCCCGGGCCAGTCCGAACTCGCTGGCCAACGGATAACCGGAGACGATGGCGGCCGTCTGGAAGCCCTGCCGAGCGAGGTTGGGTGCCAGGAGCTCGAGCTGGCCGCTAACCCGCCTGCCGTTCTCGCGGATGCCGTGGTCGGTGGGATAGAGCCCGGTGAAGATGGAGGTGTGCGAGGGCAGCGTCGTCGGTACCGTGGTGTAGGCGTGGGTGAATCGGACACCCCGATCGGCCAGCGCCACCAGCGCCGGGGTCTCTACCCGATCGTTCTCGAAGCCCAGCGCGTCGGCTCGCGTGGTATCGAGGGTCACCAGCAGGACCGAGGGCAGCGGACCGGGAGAATCTGCCCGGTCTTCGGGAGCCGTTTGTGGCTTCGGCGAGCAGCTCCAAACCGCCAGCAGAATCACCCACCAGACCTGGAATCTTCGCGCCATCTCCGCCATCTCCCGCGGTCCTCTGTATAGCACAGGGTCCTGTAAGATCCCTTGCCATGCTGGAAGCCCTGAGCAGTGCGGTCAACTGGACCAGCGGCCTGGTCTGGGGACCCTGGACCATCGCCTTCCTCTTCGGTACCGGGGTCTTTCTCACCCTGCGATTCGGCTTCGTGCAGATTCGCCGATTCCGCCAGGCACTGACGAACTTCAAGCCCCAAACCGACCGGAGCGCCAAAGGTGTCCTGAGCCCCTTCCAGGCCTTCATGACCGGTCTGGCAGGATCGGTGGGCACGGGCAATATCGCCGGCGTGGCCACCGCGGTGGTGGCCGGCGGGCCAGGGGCCGTTTTCTGGATCTGGGCCTATGGCTTTGTGGCCACCGCCATCAAGTTCGCCGAAGCCACGCTCGGGGTGCGTTACCGCAGCGTCGAGAACGGCAAGCTGTCGGCGGGTCCCTCCCACTATCTCAAGGACGGCCTGGGCTCCCCGAAGCTCGCCTGGATCTACGCCCTGGTGGCCGGTCTGGCAGCGCTCACCACCACACCCTTCACACAACCCAATTCCATCGCGGTGGTCTTCGAGAGCGAGTTCGGCATCGCCACCTGGGTCAGCGGCCTCGTCCTGGCGGTGATGGCCTGGCTGGTGGTCATCGGCGGCGTGCGCTCGATTGGCCGGGCCGCCGAGAAGCTCGCTCCCACCATGGTGACCCTCTATCTGCTGGGTGGCACCATCGTCATTCTGGTCAACATCGATCAGGTCCCGGCAGTCTTCCAGCTCATCTTTCGCGAGGCTTTCTCGCTGGAGTCGGTGGGTGGTGGCGCCCTGGGCACCGCCATGATGACGGCCGTGCGCTATGGCCTCGCCCGCGGCATCTACGCCAACGAGGCCGGCTACGGTACGGCGGCGGTGGCCTACGGTACGGCGCAATCAGCGCAACCGGTCCAACAGGGCATGAACGCCATGATGGAGGTCTACATCGTCTCCTTCGTCACCTCGTCCATCAGTGCCCTGACCATCCTGGTCAGCGGCGTCTGGCAGGACTCCGGTCTCAACAGCACGGCGCTGGTGGCCGCGGCCTTCGACGGCGCCATGCCGTTCGGCGGCATCCTGGTGGCGCTCTGCGCCCTGCTCTTCGGCTACACGACGCTGATCGGCTGGGGCTACTACGGCGAGCAGTACCTGGGCTTCCTCTTCGGCGACTGGATCATCCTGCCCTACCGTTGGCTCTACTGCGGTCTGGTCATCCTGGGAGCCATGACCAAGGTCGAGCTGGTCTGGGCCTGGGGCGATCTGATGAACGGCCTGCAGATCTTTCCCAACCTCATCGGGGTACTGGGTCTCTCCGGCCTGGTGGCCACACTGCTGCGCAAGAGCGAGAAGACGGAATGAGCAGGCTGCGCCTCGAGACCTACTGCCAGGATCTCCATCTGCGGCACACTTTTCGGCTGGCGCGAGGAGCCAGCGACGAACGCCGGAATCTGGTGCTCGAGCTGCATCTCGACGACCTGGTCGGCCTCGGCGAGGCGGCCCCCATCGCCCGCTACAATCAGGACTGGCAATCCGCGCAGAGCGCCGCCGCGGAGATGGTGGCGCAGATCGAGGATCCGCAGGTCTTTCACGACACCGCCCAGCAGCTGGCGATTCCCGGACAACCGGCGGCGGCAGCGGCCATCGACATGGCGCTGCGCGACCTGGCCGGCAAACGGCTGCAGGTGCCGCTCTACGAGATGCTGGGGCTCGATCCCCAAGCCACCCCGCCCACATCGTTCACCATCGGCATGGACACCCCCGAGGTCATCGCCGAAAAGGTAGCCGAGGCCAGCGACTTCGAGGTCCTCAAAGTCAAGATGGGCTCCGACGACGACCGGGCGATGCTGGAGACGGTCCGGGACCTGACCGACCGGCCGCTACGAGTCGACGCCAACGAGGGCTGGACACTCGAGGGCGCGATGGAGCGCCTGGAGTGGCTTCAGGCCCTGGGAGTCGAACTGGTGGAGCAGCCCCTTCCCGAGGGTGAGTTGGAAGAGATGAAGGAGCTCCGGCGGTTGAGCCCGCTACCGTTGTTCGCCGATGAAAGCATCCACCGCGCCAGCGATATCCCGAAGCTGGCGGAGGCTTTCGATGGCATCAACATCAAGCTCATGAAGTGCGGCGGCCTGGGCGAAGCCCTGCGGATGATCGCCACTGCGCGCGCCCACGGGATGCAGATCATGCTGGGATGCATGGTGGAATCGTCGCTGGCCATCACCGCCGCCGCCCATCTCTCGCCGCTGGTGGATTTCGCCGATCTCGACGGCCATCTGTTGATTACCGACGATCCGTTCATGGGCGCAATGCTGCAGGGAGGACGGCTGATTCTGCCCTCCGAACCAGGGCTGGGAGTGCGCCCCAGAGACTAGGAATCCGACCCGCAGGGGACCTCGGGTCCCATGCTAAGGTGCGATGCAATGACCACGAGGTATGTCATCGGAATCGACGCCGGCGGCACCAAAACCGTCGGTCTTCTGGCGGACGACAAGGGCAATATCTCGACTAAGGCCCGGGGCAGCGGCGCCAACCTGGTGGTCCATGGCGAGCTGGCGGTCGAGAAGGTTCTCTACCAGGTCATCGAGGACCTGGAGGCACCTGGTCCGGTCGGAGCCATCTGTCTCGGCATGGCCGGAGTCGACCGGCCGGAGGAGCAAGACGTCGCGGCGGGGATCATTCGCCGCCTCGGCATGCGTCGCGCCGTCCATATCGTGCCCGACCCGCTCATCGCTCTGGTGGCCGGAGCGCCGGAGGGCATCGGCATCGTGGTGGTCGCCGGTACCGGCTCCATCGCCTACGGCGTCCATCCCGACGGCACCACCGCCCGCTCGGGGGGATGGGGCTATCTCCTGGGTGACGAGGGCTCGGCCTTCTGGCTCGGACATGCGGCGATCCGCCAGGGAATCCGTGCCCTCGACGGCCGGGGCCCGGCGACGACGCTCTTCGAGCGCATCGCCGAGAAGCTCGAGCTCGAGGTCCCTGACGGGCTGGTCAAGTGGTTCTACGACCAGGAGCTCTCACGACACCGGGTCGCCGAGCTGGCCAGCGTCGTGGAGGAAGCGGCCAATGATGGTGACGACGCCGCCAGCTCACTCCTCGACCAGGCAGCCCAGCATCTGGCGCGGGCCGGCCGCTCGGTCGCCCGGCAGCTCGATTTCGAGGACCCCTTTCCGCTGGTCCAGGCGGGCGGGGCCTTCCGCGCCTGTCCCAGCCTTCATCTGCGGCTCGAAGCCACCCTGGCGCTGCCGCAGGCTCAACCCGTGCGCCTCGAAGGCGAACCGGCCCAGGGAGCGGTGACGCTGGCTCTCCAGCAGCTGGAGTCATGAACGAGAAACAACGCCAGGTGATCGTCAACGCCGACGATCTGGGACGCACCTCCGGCATCAACGAAGGAATCTTCGCCGCCCACGACAAGGGTCTGGTGACCAGCGCCACCCTGATGGTGATCTACCCGGCGGCCGAAGAGGCGGCTGCGGCGCTGGAGCGATATCCCGACCTCGGGGTCGGACTCCACGTGCAGATGTCCGGTGGTACGCCGCTGCTGCCCGCCGGGTCTGTTCCGAGTCTGGTCGACGGGGAGGGGCGGTTCCCGGCCAAGCCCGACGGCCACGAATCTCCGGCCGCCGATCAGATCCGGGTGGAGGTCCTGGCCCAGTTCGAGCGCTTTCGCGAGTTGACCGGGCGACTGCCGACCCATTTCGACGGGCATCACCACTGCCTGCGTCAGCCTCTCATCGGCGAGGCGCTCATCGAGGTGGCCCGCCAGTGGGAGCTGCCCATCCGCCGGGCCTCCAGCCAGGTGGCCGACTGGCTCCGCCAAACCGGAGTGCCGACGACCGACGTCTTTGTCGAGGATTTCTATGGCGAAGAGGCGAGACTCGACTCGCTGCTGCGGATGCTGGCGGCGGTAGAACCCGGCACCACCGAGATCATGTGCCATCCGGGTCTCTCCGATGACGGCTTGCGCAGCGACAGCTCCTACGCCGATCAACGCGAGGAGGAGCTGGCCATCCTCACCCACCCCGACGCTCATCGGGCGCTGGAGCTGCACGAAATCCAGCTGACTCATTTCGGCCAACTTTGAGCGTCGGCACCATAGATCTGGTCATCCTGTTGGCCTATATGGCCGGGGTGGTCGCCCTGGGAACCTGGGTCGGCCGTTCGACCCGGTCGGCTGCCGATTTCATGCTGGGGGGCAAGGATCTGCCCTGGTGGGTGATCCTCTTCTCCATCGTCGCCACCGAGACCAGCACGGTCACCTTTCTGTCCATCCCGGGGTTCGCCTTTGGCCAGAACATGACCTGGCTGCAGATCGCCGTCGGCTTCATGATCGGCCGGCTGGTGGTCTCGTTCGTGCTGTTGCCCCAGTACTTCAAGGGCAGCTTCTTCACCGCCTACGAGGTCCTCGACCAGCGCTTCGGCGGTGCCACCAAGCGGGCGGCCTCGCTGATGTTCATCGTCACCCGTACCCTGGCCGACGGTCTACGGCTCTTTCTGAGTGCCATCGTGCTGCAGGAGATGACCGGTATTCCGATGCACTGGGCGGTGACCGCCATCGGTGTGGCCACCATCATCTACACCTACTTCGGCGGTATGCGCGCGGTGCTGTGGACCGACTTCCTGCAGTTCGTGGTCTACATGGCCGGCGCCACCCTGGCCTTCTGGCTACTGCTGAGCAAGTTTCCCGGCGGCTGGGATCAGATGGTGAGCCTGGGACAGGAGGCCGGCAAGCTCCAGATCTTCGAGTTCACCCACGACTGGAGCAACGCCTACAGCTTCTGGGCCGGGTTGATCGGCGGCATCTTCGTCACCCTGGGATCCCATGGCGTCGATCAGATGATGGTGCAGCGCTATCTGTCGGCCCGACACCTGTCGGACGCCCGCAAGGCGCTGATCGCCAGCGGCTTCGTGGTCGTCGCACAGTTCGCCCTCTTTCTGCTCATCGGCGTCGGTCTCTTCGTCTTCTACGAGATGACGCCGCCGGAGGTCCCCTTCGACCGCGCCGACAGGGTCTTTGCCCGTTTCATCCTGGACGAGATTCCCACCGGGGTGCTGGGCATCCTCCTGGGGGCCATCTTCGCCGCCGCCATGTCGACCCTGTCGAGCTCTCTCAACTCCTGTGCCACCGCGGCGACCAACGATCTCTATTTCCCGCTGGTCGGTGCCGAAGTGTCGCCCGAGCGCAAGCTGCGGGCTATCCGCGTCTTCACGGCGATCTTCGGGCTGCTGCAAATCGGGGTAGGTATCGGCGGCCAGTGGCTCCAATCCACCGTGGTCAGCAGCGTGCTGGGGATCGCTGCTTTCACCACCGGCATCGTCCTGGGGGTCTTCTTCCTCGGTATCTTCACCGATCGGGTCGGGCAACGCGCCGCCCTGGTCGGTCTGATCCTCGGTCTGGTGGGGATGACCTGGATCTTCTTTGCCACCGATCTGGCCTGGCCCTGGTTCGCCCTGGTCGGCTCGACCGGTACCTTCGCCATCGGGCTGGCTGCCAGCTACATCTGGCCGCGCCGGGAGCCGATCGCTCCTGCTCAGTAGAGCAGGAAGGGCTGACGCTCCTGGCGCCAGGAGGCGTGGTCCGGCTCATCGAAGGCCACGATGTCGTCGACCAGCATGCCCGTCTCGAAGTCCTCGAAGAGCCGCGGTGTGCCCATGAGCCAGGTCAGCGCCTCTCCCTGGCGCCGCCATTCGAAGCCCGGCTGCGTCATCAGCTCGGTGACCAGGGCCACTCCCAGGCGATAGGGCTCGGCCACGGCTGGGTCGGTCACCACCACCCGGAAGCCAGAGCACTCCTCCTCCAGATACTTGGGTTTCGGGGCCGCGGCGGAGGACTCCGAAACAAAGCTGGTGGGCTCGAGAGCGAAGCCCGGCACGTCGATCGACACCTGGTTCGGATCGAGCCAGGGGGCGCCGATGATCAGAAAAGGATCGGACGTTCCGCGGCCCTCGTTGACGCTGGTGACCTCGAGAAAGGCGGTGCCCGGATAAGCCAGCGCCGCCTCGGCGCTGCGCAGATTCGGTGACGGTGAGACCCAAGGGCGGCCGGTGTCGGCCCAGACCATCGACCGCTGCCAGCCCTGCATGGGGATGACCGTCAGCTCTGCGGGCCGCTCCAGGCGGGCATTGACCAGCCGGGCCATCTCTCCCATGGTCAGGCCGTGGACCAGGGGCCCCGGAGCCATGTTGACAAAGCTCTCCGGCACCACATCTCTGGGGACGCTTACTGGTCCCTCGACCCTCTCGCCACCCAGGGGATTGGGGCGATCGAGGACCACGAACCCCAATCCGACCTCGCCGGCGGCCTCCAGGGCCAGCATCATGGTGCTGACATAGGTGTAAAAACGCACCCCGGCTCCCTGGAGGTCGAAGACCAGGAGATCGAGATCCTCCAGATCCGCCGGGAGAGGCTGACGATTCTCGCCGTAGAGGCTGACCACCGGCAGACCGCTCACCGGGTCGAGACCGCTCTCCACCTGCTCGCCCGCCGCCGCCCGGCCACGCAGACCGTGCTCGGGAGAAAAGAGCCGCACCACCTCCAGATCGAGATCGCGCAACACATCGATGGCGTGGCGACCGTCCGTGGTGACCGAAGCCGCATGCACCACCAGTCCAATTCGTTTCCCCACGAGGATCTCCGCTTCGCCCTCGGTCAGCCGTTCGAGCCCCACCCGCACCCTCTCCGCCTGTGCCACCTGTGACTCCACGGTTTCGGTCTCCACCGAGGGGCTCTCCGGCTCGGGGGCCCCACAGGCCAGCGCCGACAGCATCAGCAGCGACGCGCTCGTCCACCCACGGGTTCGACGACGATTCATGGAGTCTCCAGCGCCTGCACCACCGCGTTGGCCACCGCTGGCCGTGCCTGACGGATGAGGTTGTTCTCGCGCGTCGGATGGACCCGGTTGGTCAGCAGGATGACGAAGAGCTGGCGATCGGGATCCACCCACATGGAGGTACCGGTATAACCCAGGTGACCGTAGGAGTCGGGGGAAAAATAGTCACCGGCTGAGGACTTCTCCGGCGATTTGGTGTCCCAGCCTGTGGCCCGGTCGGAGTCGGGGATCCCCGCCTTCACGGTCCACTCCTCGACGATGTCGCTGGAGATGATCCGCTGATGCTCGAAGACCCCGCCGTTCAAGATCATCTGAAGGAAGCGCGCCAGATCGGGAGCTGTGCTGAAGACACCGGCGTGGGGTGCTACCCCTCCCAGCGCGTGGGCGTTCTCATCGTGGACCTCGCCGCGCACCATGTAGCCCCGCCAGGGGTCGTCCTCGGTGGGCGCGATACGCTGGCGCAGATCGACGGCGGGAAGAAAGCCGGTGTCCCGCATGCCCATTGGACCGTACACTCGCTCCTCCAGAAACATCTCCATCGGCTGTCCGGCCACCCGCTCGAGGATCTCACCCAGCAGGATCATGCCGTAGTCGCTGTAGACCGACTTGCTGCCGGGCTCGTAGTCCAGATCCATCGACTGGATGCGCTCGAGATAGGAGCGTTTGCCCTCGATCTCGTTGTACAGATCACCGTAGGCCACCAGCCCCGAGGAGTGGGTGAGGAGGTTGCGTACCGTCACCTGGTCCTTCCCTGGCCCCTGGAAGAGCGGCAGAAAATCTTGCACCGGTTTGTCCAGATCCAGATAGCCCTCGTCGACCAAGATCATGGCCATGGCGGTGGTGGCCACGACCTTGGTGAGGCTGGCCAGATCGTAGATGGTGTCAGCGGTGACCGGTGGAGAATCGTCGTCGTAGCTCAGGCGGCCAAAGGGCTCGAGGAGCGCCAACTTGCCCTGATATCCCACCGCCAGCACGCCGCCCGGGAAGGCCTTCTGCTCCAGAAAGCCGTCGATCACCCGTTCGATCTCGGCGACGCCCTCGGCGGTGAGCCCCGCTTCGGTCGGCTCCACCAACGGTAGTGACATCTGCCGCCGGGCCAGCTCGAGGCCATGGCCGTAGGGGTAGAGTCCCGGCAGCGCCACCGGCAGCTTGCCAGTGGTGTCGATCTCGCCGAACAGCGCCGCCATCGCCGCTCGCTGGCTGGAGGAGGCCGAGCCGAAAGTGGCCACAAAGACCGGGATCTGCGGAATCTCGGCCAGGAAATAGGGGCTGTTGTAGGCCAGGACCACCACCGGCACATCGGTCCCGTGCAGCCGCTCCAACAGCTCCCTCTGACTGTCGCGGAGATCGCCCCGACTCTTCGAAGACGAAACCCAGATGTGTGACGAGACCACCACATGGGTGTAGCCGCCCACCTCGGCGAGGATCTCATCGGCGATCCTGGGTGGCACCTCGGGGCCCAGGAAGCGCTCTCTGTGGTCGATGCTGCGCGCGCGCAGCTCCTCGCGCTGGATCCCCAGAACGGCCCGGTCCCGCAGCCCGGAAGAGAGGATCAGGTGGAGGATCTTCAGCGGCTCCTCGGCGTGCAGCGGCAAGATATCGCCCTGGTTCCGCACCACGGTGATGGACCGATCGGCGATCTCTCGCGATCGCTCCATGTCCTGCGGCCGCGCGACGCTGCGGCCCAGAGCGTCCACGTCGACAAGACGCTTCTTATTCAGCCCCAGACGAGCCTTGGCCTCGAGCACCCGGGTGACCGACTCGTCGATCCGCGCTTCGGTGAGTTGCCCCTCGCGGACGGCCCGGACCACCGACTGCATGGCCACCTCGGTCTGACGGGGCAGCAGCAGGACATCGGCGCCCGCCTGCAGCGAGCGGATCGCCGCCTCACCGGTCCAGGCGGGACGAATGCCGGCCATCTCCAGGGCGTCGGTGACGATCAGCCCCTCGAACCCCAGCTCCTGTCGCAGAATCCCGGTCATCACCGGCTCGGACAGGGTGGCGGGAGACTCGTCGTCCACCGCCGACATGACGACATGGGCGGTCATCACCGTGTCCACCCCCGCCTCGATGGCCATGCGAAAGGGCACCAGCTCCACCGCCTCGAGCCGCGCCCGGTCGGCCGCCACTACCGGCCGGGTGTGGTGGCTGTCGGTGGAGGTGTCGCCGTGACCGGGAAAGTGCTTCACCGTCGCCAACATGCCGCCGGACTGGGCCCCCTGAACATAGGCGCTGGCCAGTCGGCCGACCAGCTCTGGATCTTCCCCGTACGAGCGGATGTTGATGACCGGGTTGTCGGGGTTGTTGTTCACATCTGCCACCGGGGCCAGGGCCCAGTGGATCCCCAGGGCCCGCGCCTCCCGGGCGGTCACCTCGCCGGTGAACCGCGCCGCCTCCTCGGAACGGGTCGCCCCCACCGCCATGGCCCAGGGCAGCGGCACCGTCCCGCGCCGGATTCGAAAGGCCAGACCGCGCTCCACATCGGCCGAGATCAGCAGTGGGATCTCGGCGGCCTCTTGTAGCTCGTTGAGCAGTCGCGGCACGGTTTCGAGCTCCGACGCGAAGACCACCACGCCACCCACGCCCAGGTCCCTCACCTGATGCAACAGATCCCGGTGGGTCTCAGAGGCCGGGTTTTCGAAATAGCCGAAGGAGCGCACCGCCACCAGCTGGGCCGCTTTCTCTTCCAGAGTCATCTCGGCCAGGGTGTTGCGCACCCACTTGCGGGCCGACCGGGAGAGCTCCTCGGGCAGAGCCAGGCCACTGGCCTCGGCCACCACGGGATGAGATCCGATCTGCACCATCGGCAGAGTCAGGGCTAGAGCCAACAGCAGGGCGGACATAGACTTCTTCACGGGGCCTCCCATCACGGGGTCTGGCGAATCTCGGTGCCGTCGTGCCAGACGGACACCAGAGCGGTCAGTTGAAGATCGATCTCGCCGTCGGGCGCCGGAGCCACCCGCAGGAAGGTGGCGGGAAGACCGCGTCGCAGGGCGGGCGGGCCCTGATGGACGGAGAACTCGGCGGGCCATAGCGCCTCCAGCGACTCGGGCCCTCCCAGAGCGGCCAGGACATCGGCCAATCGATTCGACTTCGCCGGTGCCGGCGGTCCGGTCAGCACGACCTCGGGAAGCGAGGTGCGCGAAGCGATCACCTGTACTTCGACAGGGCTCGACTCGGCGAGCCGCGAGGCGATCCGTCCCGCATCGTCCTGTTTGCTGCGACTCACCGACCAGCGAAGGGTTCCCACACCCAGATCCGCCAGCCCGGTCAGGGTCTCTTCATCGAGCCACTCCCGCGCCCGCCAGCCCTCCGCACCGACGACGAAGGGTGGCATCAGAACGCTGTCGCGCGCATCGATCTCTGTGCCACCACCGATGAAGCGGTTGTCTCCGATCTCGAAGATCCTCGAACCCTCGTGCACATCGGTCTCGCACCCGGCCAACTGCCGGTCGTCCTGGAAGAGGTAGAAGGAGAGATCGGCACGATAGGACCGGGGCGCTCCGGGCTGCAGCAGATAGCCGTCTCGAAAGGCCACCTCCGCCCAGGCGTTGTTGGCGCTGCGGGGCAGGGATTCGTAGATCTCCGGATCGTGGCCGGCCAGATCGTCTACGGCCAGATCTTCCAGCACCGTCAGCACGGCGACGAAGTTCAGCCGCGTGAGCTCGTTGAGATCATGCCCCTCCGGTAGACCGCCGCTCTCGATCAGCACCACTGGCGTCCCCCAGGCTGTGATGTTGTCGCCGAAGGCCCGTGGGCTCCAGTCTTCGTCGTAGCGAGACATACCCTCCGGCATGAAGGGAGCCAAGGCCTTCACGATGGCGCTACAGGCCCGCTTGGCCCGCAGACGTCCAGGAGTCTCCGTCCCTTCCGGATCACCCGCCACCGCCAGCACCGAATTGGTCGACAGCACCCCGGTATCAGCCACCGCCTTGCGCCGGTTCTGATCATGGAGATTGAAGCCCAGCATCGGTTGATGTCGATCCCGCACCGCCTTCAGGATGCGACCCTCGGGGGTGGTCAGATTCAGGGCATCGCGATTGATGTCGATGGCCTGGGCATTCCGTCGCCGGTAGAGCTCGGTACCGTCCGGATTGAGCATGGGGATCATCAACAGGGTGAGCTCGTCGAGGATCGCCCGCGGACCCGCCTCATCGGCGTGGCTCAGCAGATAGTGGGTCATATCCAGCAACGCCGGGGTCGCCGAGGGCTCGTTGCCGTGCATCTGGGACCAGAGCAGTACTTTGCGGGGGCCCCGGCCCACCGTGAGCATCTTGATGGGCCGACCCAAGAAAGACTCTCCGACCTCCTCGAGCCGGATGGCGTCCCCATAGGTCTCCACCATGCCGTCCAGCGCCGTCATCAGCTCGGCATGCCGCAGACAGGGCGCCGCGGTGGTGGTGAATCTCGACGTGGGCCAGATTTCCCAGAGATCGGCGGGCGAAGAGGCGAAGGCGGCGCCGGCCACAAGACCGAGCAGGGCAAACCAGGAGACTCTCATACGCATGCTCTTGTCCGGATTCGGCGTTCGACACCGGGACTCGATCGCCCCGGTTCCCGCTGGTAGTCTAATCGCTCCAGTCAGGGTTTTCTCGTCGGCTCGGCGCGGCCTTGCGAGAGGCCCTCTACAGTGCGAGGGAAGAAGAAAGCCATGAAAAGTGTACTTCTGTTGTCGGTGGCCCTGCCGCTGCTGGGCCTCGTTGCCAGCAGTTGCCAGAAGGCTCCCGAGTTCGACGTCGTCATTCGGGGTGGCACGATCTACGACGGTACCGGAGAAGCGGGATCGGTCGGCGATCTGGGAATCCTGGGGGATCGGATCGCGGCGGTGGGAGACCTGGCCGGGCGGTCCGGAGTTGTCGAGGTCGACGCCAGCGGGCTGGCCGTGGCGCCCGGTTTCATCAACATGCTGAGCTGGGCCAACGAATCACTCATCGAGGATGGTCGCTCCATGAGCGACATCCGGCAGGGTGTCACCCTTGAGGTGATGGGCGAGGGCTTCTCCATGGGGCCGCTCAACGCTGAGATGAAGCAGGAGCGCCTCGACCGTCAACAGGACATCTACTACGACATCGAGTGGACGACCCTGGGTGAGTATCTCCAGTTTCTCGAAGACAAAGGGATCTCGACCAATGTCGCCTCCTTCGTCGGCGCCTCCACGGTGCGGGTCCACGAGATGGGATACGAGGACCGCGATCCGACACCCGAGGAGCTGGCGCGGATGCAGGACCTGGTGCGGCAGGCGATGGTAGAGGGAGCGGTCGGTCTCGGCTCGTCGCTGCCCTACATACCGGCGCCCTTCGCCTCCACCGAAGAGCTCATCGCCCTGTCGACCGCGGCGGCCGAATACGATGGGCTCTATATCTCGCACATCCGCAACGAAGGCGATGAGATCTTCGAGGCGCTGGACGAGTTCGTGCGCATCGTCCGCGAGGCCCCGATCCGCGGCGAGATCTACCACCTCAAGATGTCGCACAAACGCAACTGGCCCAGGATGGACGAGGTCATCGCCCGGATCGAAGCGGCCCGCGCCGAGGGACTCCCGATCACCGCCGACATCTATACCTACAATGCCAGCTCCACCGGGCTGAACTACGACTTTCCGGCCTGGGTGAAGGAGGGGGGGCACGAAGAGTTCGTCGCCCGGCTGCAGGATCCGGAAGCTCGACGGAGAGTGGTGGACGAGGCGGAGATGATCCCCCCAGAGGACCTTCTGTTGGTGGGCTTCCGCAACGAGGAACTGCGGCAGCTTACGGGAAAGACGCTGGCCGAGGTCGCTGCCATGCGGGGCACCTCACCGGTGGTCACCGCCATGGATCTGATTGTCGAGGACGACAGCCGGATCCAGACCGTCCGCTTCACCATGGACGAGGACAATGTCCGCAAGAAGATCGCCCTGCCCTGGGTGAGCTTCTGCTCCGACTCGGCCTCCATGGCACCGGCAGAGCCGTTCACCAACACCCAGCCCCACCCGCGGGCCTACGGCTCCTTCGCCCGGTTGCTGGGCAAGTACGTCCGCGACGAGGGAATCATCTCGCTGGAGGAAGCGATCCACCGTCTGAGCGGACTGCCAGCCAGCAACCTGCGGTTGGTGGATCGCGGGCGTCTGGCCCCTGACTACTTCGCCGACATCGTGATCTTCGATCCACAGACCATCACCGATCGGGCCACCTTCGAGGAACCCCATCAACTGGCCACCGGGGTCCAGCACGTCTTCGTCAACGGCGAACAGGTACTCCGCGACGGCGAGCACACCGGGGCCACCCCCGGTCGGTTCGTCAAGGGTCCCGGATATGTCGAGCCCTAGAGAGGTGACCTGTATGTACGGACCACGGCTGCTGATCTGGACCCTGGCGCTCTTCCTGGGTTTCCCCCTGGCGGTAGGTGCCGGCGACTTGGTCTCCGAGCACCCGAAGGTCGCCGAGGCTGTCACCCTCCTCGACCTCTGGATCGACGAACAGATGAGCTATCGGCAGCTCCCCGGTCTGGCCATCGGCGTGGTCTACGACCAGGAGCTGGTCTGGTCCCGGGGATACGGGTACAGCGATGTGACGACGAAGGAACCGGTGACACCGACCACTCCATTCCGTATCGGCTCGGTCACCAAGGTGTTCACCGCTACCGCCATCCTGCAGCTGCGGGACGCCGGCAAGCTCCGTCTCGATGACCCGATCAGCCGGCATCTGCCGGAATTCAGCATCGAGAACCCCTTTCCCGAGGCCCCGCCGATCACCCTCTGGAATCTGCTCACCCACACCGCCGGCCTGCCGCGCGAAGGAGCCCATCCCTATTGGACCGATCATGAGTTTCCGACCGTCGACGAGTTGCTGGCCGCGGCGGCCACCCAGACCCTGATCTATCCACCGGGCACGAAGTACAAGTACTCCAATCTGGGGGTCTCACTACTGGGAGCCATCCTCGAGAGGCTCTCTGGACTGAGCTACGGCGAGTACGTTACCCGGAACATCCTGGAACCTCTGGAGATGACCGACTCCTCGGTCGATCCGGCTCCCGAGCAGATCACCAACCTGGCCAAGGCCTATATGCGGCGGCAGCCCGACGGCAGCCGCCAGACCATGGATTACTACGAGGTGCGGGGCATGGCGGCCATGGGCAGCATTGTCTCGACCGTGGAGGACATGGCCAGGTTCGCTGCTCTGAATATCCGGCAGGGCAACTCCACCGAGGACGGACCGGTCCTGAGCACCGCCACCATGCGCGAGATGCACCGGCCGCACTGGGTCTACCCCAGCTGGAGTGGCGCCATGGGTCTGGGCTTCCGCATCGCTCCCCGGGACGGTGTCGACACCGTCTCCCACGGCGGCTGGATCGGCGACCACCGGGCCCACCTGCTGACGGTCCCCGAGAAGAAGCTGGCGGTGGTCGCCATGACCAACGCCGGCGACGCCAGTCCCTATACCTTCAGCTACGAGGCGTTGGATCTCTTCGCCGCTGCTTTGGCCGACGAATCGGAGGCTACCACCGAGGCTGCCGGGATCGACGTGGCCTGGCAGGAGCTCCTCGGTCTCTACAGCGACCCCTGGGGATGGGAGACGCGGGTCCTGGTGCTGGGCGACCAGCTGGCCCTCTACTCCTACAGCTATCCACCCGCCGATGAGGCCGACGACGGGGTCACCCGTTTGGAGCACGTGGAGGGAAACCGCTTCAAGAGCGGTGAAGGCGAGTTCCTGGTGTTCGAGCTCGACGACAACGGCAAAGTCGTCCGTATCAAGGATCGCACCAACTACCTCTTTCCCGTCGAGTGAATCTCGAGACTCGACGACTCAGACTCCGATAAGGTGAATCGATGATAGACGTTCCAGGCTTCCAGTTCCGCGATGGCGTTCTGTACGCCGACGACGTACCGGTTCCGGCTATCGCCGACGCCGCCGGCACTCCTACCTACATCTATTCGGCCACCGCCATTCGCAACGCCTACCGACGTCTGGAGGCGGCCTTCGCTCCGCTGCGGGTGAAGTTTCAGTACGCGGTCAAATCGAGTCCCAACACCCACCTCTGTTACCTGTTGCACGATCTGGGTGCGGGCATGGACGTGGTCTCGGGCGGCGAGCTCGACCGGGCCTGGTACGCCGGCGCCCCGACCCGTGACATGGTCTTCGCCGGCGTCGGTAAGACCGATGAGGAGATCAAGGCGGCCCTCGACGGCCGCTTCCACGGTCTCGAGGGCGTCCCAGATCTGCAGGAACGCAAACCGGAGGAGAGGGGACCGGTGGGGATCCTCAATGCCGAGTCCACCTCCGAGCTCGAGCGCATCGCCCACTGGGGGCGCGAGCTGGGTGTCACCCCCCGCGTTTGCCTGCGGGTCAATCCGGACGTCGACCCCCACACCCACGAGTACACCACCACCGGCAAGGAAGAGAACAAGTTCGGCATGGACGCACCGTTCATCCCGGACATCTTCGACCGCTTCGATGGCCAGGGAGTGGCGCTGGTCGGGCTGCACGTCCACATCGGTTCACCGGTGCCCCAGGTCGAACCCTATGCCGAGGCGGTCCAGGTGCTGCTCGGCCTGGTGGACGAGATCGAGCGCCGCGGCCACAAGATCGAGGTGCTGGATCTGGGAGGAGGTTGGCCCATCAACTACAGCGAGGGTGAGGTGCCACCTCTCGAGGCCTATGCCGAGCGCTTGATTCCCATCCTCTCGGAGCGGGTGGCCGCTGGGCTGCAGATCCTGATGGAGCCCGGTCGCTCCATTATGGCCAACTCGGGCATCCTGGTGGCCAGGGTGCAGCACGTCAAGAAGGGCCGCGCCAAGACCTTCGTCATCTGCGACGCCGGCATGCACTCCATGATCCGACCGGCACTCTACCGGGCCGATCACTTCGTCTGGCCGGTTCGCTGGACCGGTGAGCCACCGCGATTCGCCCTCGAGCAGGAGATCCCGGATCTCGAAGCCTGTGATCTGGTGGGGCCGATCTGTGAGACCGGCGACTTCCTGGCACGGAACCGACAGCTGCCTGCCATGCAGCGGGGCGATCTGGTGGCCATGTTCTCCGCCGGCGCCTACGGCATGTCCATGGTCTCCAACTACAACGACCACGGCCGACCGGCCGAGGTGCTGGTGGACGCAGACCGGGCGACGATGATCAACGAGCGACAGCCCCTGGCCACGGTCCTGGCCACCGAGTCCACGAAGCGCGAGCTGGAGATCAGGGGAACGACTGTGGAGGTGTGATGCGACGTACCCTCTGGGTTTCCACATCGATTCTGGCGCTAGCCACCGTTATCGCGAGCGGACAAGCCATGGCGGACAACGACCTTCTCACTCAGATTCTCCAATCCCATGAAGGACTGGCGGCGACTATGGATCGCCCGGCAGACTTCCGGGTCCAGATCGTGCTCGGTCTGGTGGAGGAGGGACCCGCAGGGACTCCGGTGCTGAGACAGCAAGGATTCCGCACCGACGCGGAGTACTTCTACCCGGCGAGCACCGTCAAGCTCTTTGCTGCAGTTGCCGCAGCCCAGAAGATCGCGGCGATCCGAGAAGAGACCGGGTACGGGATCGATCTGGACACGCCCATGATGATCCACCCGCTCTTCGAGGGCGAGGAGCTGGAGATGGATGATGCCGACAACCTCGACACCGGCTCGATCACCGTTCGCCTGGAGATCCGGGAGATCTTCCTGGTCTCCGACAACCAGGCCTTCAACCGCCTCTACGAGATGGTGGGCCAGGACGGGCTGGCGGCTTCGATGGCGGCGGCCGGTCTCGACCGTCCGCGGATCGTCCATCGACTCTCCGAGTTCCGCACCCCGGAGGAGAACCGACAGCTGCCGCAGATCGTCTTTGTGGGCAGAGACTTCAAGCACACCCTGCCCGAAAGGACCACCGAGCCGCTGCCCGCTGCTGAATCAGTGGACCGAATCCTGGTCGGCGAGGGGTACTTCACCGAGGGAGAGCTGGTGGAAGAGCCCATGGACTTCTCCAGCAAGAACTACTTTCCCCTGATCGATCTCCAGCGGGGTCTCTGCAAGCTGGTACGGCCGGATGTGGACTGCGACGGCCCGGCCTTCGAACTCGACGACGAAGATCGTCAGGTCATGTTGGAGGCCATGTCCCAGTATCCCCGGGAGTCGAAGAACCCTGATTACGACCCGGAGGAGTACCCCGATGAGTACGTCAAGGACCTGTTGCCGGGACTGACCCGTGTGGTGCCGAAAAAGCAGATCACCATCTTCAACAAGACCGGCCAGGCCTACGGCTTCAGCACCGAAAACGCCTGGGTGGTCAACAACAAGACGGGGGACGGGTTCTTTCTCGCCGCGACGATCTACACCAACGCAGACGGGGTTCTCAACGACGACGAGTACGAGTACGAAGAGATCGCCCGGCCGTTCATGGCGGACCTCGGTGAGGCCGTGGCGCGCATGCTCTGGGTCGCACCGCTCGACTGAGATGACACCGATGCGTCCGTGGTCATCCCTACAGGCGGTCCTGGCCGCACTGTCTCTGTTGGTCGCCTGCCAGTCGGCTCCACCGCCACCACCGCGGACGGCCGCTCAACTCGCGGGTCAGACCATGATCCAGCCGCCACGGCTCGAGCCGGGCGACACCATCATGTTCGTGGCGCCGGCGGGTGACCTGGACGAAGAGCGCATGATGCGAGCCCGGGATCGGCTCGAGGAGCTCGGTTACACGGTCAAGATGCGCCGGGACCTCTTCGCGGCCGATGGGTATCTCGCCGGTCCCGACAAACGGCGGGCCAATGAGTTGATGCAGGCTTTTCTCGATCCGCAGGTCGATGCCATCTTCCCCGGCACCGGCGGCTACGGCAGCATGCGCATCTTCGACCGGCTGGACTTCGGGAAGATCCGCGCCCACCCCAAGATCGTCATCGGCTTCTCCGACATCACGGCCCTACACCTGGCCTTGAACCGCCAGGCCGGGCTGGTCTCCTTTCACACCCCCAACCCCATGTGGGGTCTGGGCAGCGAAGAGGAGATGACGCCCTTCACCGAGGAGTACTTCTGGAAGGCGATCCTCGCCGACGACGAGAGTCGGCAGAACGGTTACACCCTCGAGATCCCGCCGGACGCCCCGCAGCCCACGACCCTGGGCAAGGGCAAGGCCAGCGGTCGACTGGCCGGCGGCAACCTGTCGATGATCTCGGCCCTCGAGGGCACCCCCTTCGCCATCGACACCCGCGACGCCATCCTGCTTATCGAGGACGTCCGGGAAGCTCCTTATCGGATCGACCGGATGCTCAGCCAGCTGCAGCTCGCCGGCAAGCTCCAGACGCTGCGGGGCGCCGTGCTGGGGCAGTTCACCCGCAACTACGACCGGGAAGAGGATCAGATGACCGAGGACCCGCGCTTCACGGTCGAGGGCGTGCTGAAGCAGTACTTCAAGCCGCTGAAGATCCCCGTGTTGATGAACTTCCCCGTCGGTCACCACGGCTACAACGCGTCGCTACCGCTGGGTGCCATGGTGGAGGTCGATGCCGACAAGGGGATGCTGAGAGTTCTTCCGTTCTGACTGCGCCTGCTCTTGCCCTCGAAATCTCCCCATTTCGGGGGATGCGACACTCTTGCGGCGGCCGAGGCGTAGGCTACGCCGCTTTACAACTCGCATCTTGCAGGTCTGGCACCCATTACCCGATAAACTGACGCCACGAGGGGCCATGGCAGATATCTCACATCCAGAAATCCTCGAGGGAGGACCGGAGGCTTGGAACACCTGGCGTGTCGAGAATCCGGGTGTCAAGCCACGGTTCGCGGGGGAGGATCTCAGCGAGCTCGATCTGACCCACGTCAACCTTTCGGAAGGCGATCTCACTCAGGCCGAGCTCTTCGATTCGACTCTCATCAATGCGAACCTGAAGATGGCCGGCCTGGCCAGGGCCGATCTGTCGGGCGCCAAGCTAGATGGCGCCGAGCTTTACAAGGTCGATCTCTCCGGTGCAAGCCTCATCGGGGCCGATCTCACCGGCGCCTATCTTGCGGAAGCGAATCTCTGTAAGGCCGATCTACGCGGCGCCAACCTCCAGGGCGCCGATCTGTCGGGCGCCAATCTGCGGGGTGCCAACCTCGCTGGCGCCAACCTCGGCCGCGCCAAGCTGGTTCGGGCCTCTATCACGGGGGCCAATCTCCGTAACGTGGATATCTACAGCGCCGATCTCACCGACATGAGATATGGCAACTACCGATCCATGAAAGGACACTTCTACGGTATCCGGGGCCTCGGTTCGTGCTATGGCAACGCACTGTTCGTCCGTGACGCGAAGGACCAGGACTATCTCGACACCCTCGAGAATCGAATCGAAGCGATCCCATCCCCTGCCCGGCGGAGGTGGTCCAAGTTCTGGTACCGAGCATGGGGACTCATCGACTACGGTCGAAGCCTCGCCCGCGTCTTCGCGTTTGCCTTTATCATGGCCATGATCTTCGGCACCGTCTACTTTCTCGATTACAACCTCGAATGGGGCCTTCTGGAGTATTCCTCAGCCGGCACCAGCCTGTTGAGCCCCTATTTCCACTCCATCGTCACCTATACGAAGCTCGGCTTCGGATCGATGACCCCCAAGAACGGAATTGGAGAGTTTCTGGTGGTTTGCGAAGGCGTCCTCGGCTACGTGACCCTGGGTCTGCTGCTGTCGATCCTGGCAAACCGCGTCGCCAGGCGGAGCTGAGGCCTTGGACCCATCAGGACTCGCAGCCAACAGGCCCAGGGGCGCACGATGATTCGTCGAGCCGGGCCCATGCTGCTGCTCGCCACCCTATTGGCGTTGCTCACCGCCATTGTCTACGTCGGCCACCTCACCCGTATGACCGAGCTCGAGGCGGCCGAGGCCGAAGCCCAGCGGCACGAGTCCACCAAGCTGGCGGACGAGCTCCGGCAGAGCTCGGACGATCTGACCCGGATGGCCCGAACCTATGTCGTGACCGGCGATCCTCGATTCAAGGAGTACTTCCACACCATCGTGGCGATCCGTGATGGGCTCGCTCCACGTCCCGTCGATTACTCCGGGGTGTTCTGGGACTTCGTCTCCGCCACCGGAGAGATTCCCGATCTCGCAGACGAGCCCGTCGCCCTCGAAGAGCTTATGCAGCAAGCCGGCATCTCGGCCGATGAGATCAGTCTGCTCCGGCGGGCAAAGACCGAGTCAGATGATCTGGCCCGGATCGAAGAGCAGGCGATGAATGCTCTCGTGGGGCGCTTTCCAGATCCTGAGGGCGCCTACACCGTGACCGGCGATCCGGACCCGGTGCTGGCGCGGGACCTGCTCCACGGCGAGGGGTATCACCGCGCCAAAGCGGCCATCATGGAGCCCATCGACGACTTCCATCGGCTTGTCGAATCGCGGACTACCGCCAATCTTCACCGTCTCAGAGAACGTGCGTCGGGGTTTCGCACCCTTGGAACCGTCCTCCTTATCGCAGCCGCACTGATCGTGGCATTGGGTGTGATATTCGGGCTCTGGCAGGTCGTGGCCAGTCGGAATACCCGCATCACCGCAGTTGAGGTCCGCGCCGGCGCCACCTCGGCGCCCGCCGACGATGACTCGACGTTCGTCGCAGCGCTGCCCATCGTTCTGGCCGCCGTGGCGGTGTCGATCTTCATCGCCGCCCTTTCCTGGTGGATCCATGATCGGATCGAGCAGCAGATTCTCGAAGACCTGGCGATGGATCTGACCAATGTGGTGCACTCGAATCGCGAGAGCCTAGAGCGGTGGCTCGACAACCGCGAGAATGAGGCCCAGGCGTGGGCCAACCAGGATGAGGTTCGAGACCATCTCCGGATTCTCGTCGACGCCCAGGAAGAAGGCCGAGCGCCAGGCAATGTTACGGTCCAGGACTCGCTCGGCCTGCTCTTCCGGCCGTTGATGGACCATCGCTCCTACGAAGGTTTCTTGTTGGTAGCGCCGGATGGGACCATTCTCGCAAGCGACCGAAAGGATCTGATCGGTGAGTCGGTCGGTGGCCGCGTCGCTCCCGAGCTTGTCAGGGGCTTCTCCACCGGTCCCCAGGTGGCAGCCGTTCAGCTGCCGACTCGATCGATGTCGGACACCTCGATGAATGCCTCGGTCGAGCCGACGATGTCGGTGCTCGCGGCAATCCGAGACGGCGACGATCGGACTCTGGGAGTGTTGATCCTCGAGATCGATCCGCGAGAGGGCTTCAGCCGGATTCTCCAGGACAGCCGCTTCGGCGAGACCGGGGAGAGCTACGCCTTCAATCGATCAGGCGAACTGATCTCGGAGAGCCGGTTCAACGATCAGCTGAGGTCAGCGGGTCTTCTCGAGGCGGGCCAGTCGAGCACGCTGAACATCGAGGTCCGCGACCCCGGTGGCAACCTGGTCGAGGGCTTTCGTTCGACGTTGCCACGCTCGAGCCAGCCGCTGACCAAGATGGCACAGAGCGCTGTCGAGGGCGAGTCGGGCTTCGATGTCGAAGGGTACCCCGACTACCGAGGCGTGCCCGTCGTCGGCGCCTGGACATGGGAGAAGGACGAGGGCTATGGAGTCGCGACCGAGATCGATGCTGCCGAGGCGTTGCGCCGGCTGGACGGCTCCGAACGACTCGCGTTTTTCGGCGCCGCGTCCAGCATCGGGCTGGTGCTGGCCCTCACGGTGGTTTTTCTGTGGACCCGGGTCAGGATGGCCCGAACACAACTGGAGCTGCGGAATCTCGTTGAGCGTGTCCAACATCAGGCCACTGAGCTCGAGGGAGTTCGGAGTGTCATCCTGCGGTGGGGACCCGACGGCACGATTCGTTTTATCAACGACTTCGGCTGTACCCACTTCGGTTTCTCGGCGGCGGAGCTGGTCGGTCAAGACATGCTCGGAACCATCGTCGAAGACACCGAGGAGGCGAGAGAGTCCATCCAGAAGATGATCGCCGGGATCGCCGATGATCCTCTGAGCTACGAAACCGACGAGAGTGAGAACCGTCGTTCCGACGGCGAGATTCTCTGGACGGCATGGCGAAACCAACCGATTCTCGACGCCGAGGGAGCCTTGAAAGAAATCCTCACGATCGGCATCGACATCACCCAACGACGCCGAGTCGAAAAGCAGATCGAGCAGCAGAAGAAACTCCTCGAGAACACTCTCGAATCGCTCACCCACCCGTTCTACGTGGTCGACGCCGAGGACTACTCCATCAAGGTGGCCAACTCGGCAGCCCGACGGCTCGGATTGTCAGGAGAGGGGACCTGTCACGCCCTCACCCACCGGCGAGACACGCCCTGCGACTCCTCGGAACACCCGTGTCCCATGGTCGAGGTCAAGAGAACTCGTCAGCCAACCATGGTCGAGCACATCCACTTCGACCAGGATGGCAACCCCCGGTATGTCGAGGTTCACGGCTACCCCGTCTTCGACTCCGCAGGCAACGTCATCCAGATGATCGAATACTCCCTGGACATCACCGAGCGCAAGGAGATGGAGATCGAGCTCGAAGGCGCCAAGGATGCCGCGGAAGCGGCCAACAGGGCCAAGAGCGCCTTCCTGGCAAACATGAGTCACGAGCTGAGGACCCCGATGAACGCCATCATCGGCTACTCGGAAATGCTCGCCGAAGAGGCCGAGGACGGTGGTCTCGATGGGATGATCCCCGATCTCGAGAAGGTCAGCGCAGCCGGCAAGCACCTGTTGGCGCTCATCAACGACATACTCGATCTGTCTAAAATCGAGGCGGGTCGGATCGACCTCTATCTCGAGCGATTCGAGCTCGCGCAGATGCTCGACGAGGCGGTGGCGACGGTTTCTCCCCTGATGGCCAAGAACGACAACAGGATGGTCACCGATTTTGGGGACGATCTCGGCCAGATCCGGACTGATCTGACGAAATTGCGCCAGGCGCTCTTCAACCTCCTGTCCAACGCCGCCAAGTTCACCAAGGGAGGAACCATCACCTTGAAGGCCCGCCGGGAGCGGCACACCGAGGGAGACCGGGTATTCTTGTCGGTGACGGACACCGGCATCGGCATCGCAACCGACAACCTGGAACACGTCTTCGAGGAGTTCTCCCAGGCCGATGACTCCACCACCCGGGACTTCGGCGGTACCGGCCTAGGGCTGCCCATCAGCCGACGCTTCTGTCAGATGATGGGCGGCGACATCACTGTCAGCTCGAAGCTCGGCCAGGGGTCGACGTTCACGATCGCACTGCCAGCCGCGGTGGACGCCCTCGAGGCGGCCAAGACCATGGCCGAGGTCGACAACAAGCAAGAGAAACCGATTGCGGATGGGATCAGCCCGATTCTGGTCATCGATGACGATGCAGATTCCAGAGACTTGTTGCAGCGAACCCTCGAAGCCGATGGCTATGTGGTCGTGACTTCTCCGTCGGGCGAAGAGGGCCTCGATCGCGCGCGTGAGCTCTCTCCGGCGCTCATCACGCTCGATGTGATGATGCCGGGAATGGATGGGTGGGCGGTGCTCCAGAGGCTCAAGGCCGATCCGGTGCTGGCGGAGATCCCCGTGATGATGGTAACCATCTCCGGTGAGAAGGAGATGGCCTCGACCCTCGGCGCGGTAGAGCACCTGACCAAGCCAGTGGATCGCGACACACTCCGTCGGCTGGCCGCACAGTACGCCGCACCGGAAGGAGGCGGGCACGCGCTGGTGGTGGACGATGATGAATCCATCCGCTTGCTCTTCCGCCGAGCCCTCGACGATGATGGTTGGACGGTGGCCGAGGCGGCCAACGGAGCCGAAGCCCTGGCAAGAGTCCGCGAGCATCTGCCCAATATCGTGTTGCTCGATCTCATGATGCCGGTGATGGATGGCTTCGATTTCCTCGTCGAGTTCAGGGAGCGAACGGACTGCGCAACCACACCGGTGATCGTGGTCACCGCCAAAGACCTCAACGACGAGGACCGGTCCCGACTGTCCGGTGGCGTCGAACGTATCGTTGAGAAAGGCGCCTTGACTGCCGCCGATCTGCTGGAGCACGTTCGCAGCCTCGTCGGGCATCCGGGAGCTCTCGCCAGCAATGGCGGATCCAGTTAAACTCCACCCCGGAGCGCGGAATGGCGAAGATCCTGTTGGTCGAAGATAACGAGATGAACCGCGACATGCTGTCGCGACGTCTGTTAAAGCGTGGCCACGAGGTCGTGATAGCGATCGATGGGCAAGAAGGCGTGAACCTGGCCTCGTCCGAGGCCCCCGACATCATCCTTCTCGACATGAGCCTGCCGGTGATGGACGGCTGGGAGGCGGCGCGGGCGCTCAAAGCGAGTGAAGCGACGAAGTCGATCCCCATCATCGCGCTGACCGCCCACGCCATGGCCGGTGATCGCGAGAGGTGTCTCGAGGCCGGCTGCGAGGATTACGACACCAAGCCGGTGGAGTTCAAGCGCCTGCTCGGTAAGATCGACGCACTTCTCAGCTGAATCACTCTGCCACGACATCAGCGGCCGTCAGCACCTCTCAGATGCCACGTTCACACGTGCTGTAGTCTTGTGAGTTGAAGCCGAGCGAGAGGAACTCGATATCCCTTCTCCGACTCCCCTGATTTCTCGATGCGCGGGGCTGCTGGCTCTGTTGCTTGTGGCAGCCACTAGCCTTGTCGCACAGGGGACGGGGGCCTGGTACCCGGTCGAAGTGGACGTCTGGGACCCCCCCTTCAACGGGGAGAGACTGCGAACAGTCCGCGAGTACAACCCGCTGGCCGAGGCAACGAACCGCTGGAATATCTGCGTCTCGATACCGCATCTGAAGGACGCCTACTGGTTGGCGGTGAACTACGGACTCATTGCCGAATCGAGGCGTCTCGGAGTCGGCGTGTCCCTGTACGAGGCCGGTGGCTACGAACACCTGGAGACCCAACGAAAACAGATCGAGGAGTGTCTCTCGGGTGGTGCGGATGGCGTGATCATCAGCGCGATCTCGCAGGACGGCCTCGAAGACCTGCTCGCCATGGCCTCCGACCGAGGCGTCCCGGTCATCGATATGATCAACGGCCTATCGTCTGATCTGATCACGGCTCGTGTGGCCGTGGACTTCTGGGATACCGGGAACCGCGCCGGGCTCTTCCTTCGTGGCCTCCAGGCGGACCCCGACGAAACGGCTCGCGTAGCCTGGTTCCCCGGGCCGGACGGCGCCGGTTGGGTAGCGGCCGGCGACTCTGGATTCAAGGACGCCCTCGAGAGCCGTCGAATAGAGATCGTAGCCACACGGATGGGCGACACGGGCCGTGCGACTCAGAGCGCGCTGATTGAAGAGGTCCTCGAGGATCACGCGGATTCCCTCGACTATCTGGTCGGGACTGCGGTCACCGCCGAAGCAGCCGTTGATCTATTGAGAAGACGGGGGTTGTCGCGACAGATCGAGGTGATCTCCTATTACTACAGCCCCGGTGTTCACCGCGGGATCAAGCGAGGCTATGTGCTCGCCGCACCAACCGATCAGCCCGTCCTCCAGGCCCGCATCTCCATCGACATCATGGTGCGCATTCTCGAGCAAGAGGACTTCTTCCAACATGTCGGCCCGCGTGTCGTGCTCATCGACAGCGACACCCTGCCCGAGTGGGACGCTTCCACCACTCTGGCGCCACGCGGGTTTCGGCCGATCTTCAGCATCAACCAATGAGATCGGAACCGGTGGAAAACACCCCGATCGACCATCACACCCCTGCCAGACTGTGGCTGGTTCCTGTGCTCATTGTCATCCTTGGGATCACGGGGAGCTGGACTCTGAGCCAGGCGTTTCGGCGCGACGCTCTGCGCGCCTGGCAGGGGCACGCGGACCAGGCGGCGCGCTGGCTGTCCGGGACGCTCTTGGGTTGGCTGGAAGAGAGCTATGCCCCGATCTCCGGTCTTGCGATCCTGGCGGAGAACTCCGAGAGGCTCGAGGAGTGGGAGTTCCTCAACGGGATCGACGCCATGGAGGCGCGCGCGACCGCGTTCTTCCTCGATTCGGCCGCCTATCTCCGTCGCGGCGAGGACGGCGACTTCGAGATGATCTACTCCACCGACGCAACAGGCCCTCTGGCCTCCGGCGCCGAGACTGCACTCCCCAGCACCTTGAACCAAACGGTGGAGGCGGCCTTTGAGGAGCCCGACCGCATCCTGTTGGGACGTCCTCTCGAGCCAGAGAAGGGACCGACGGTTTCCATCGTCGCTCTGAGCATTGAAGAGAGGGATGGCACGCCGGCGGTGGTGGCTGGCCTGGTCAACTACGACGCTCTCGTCGAAGGGCTCTTCGAGCAGCATGTGCCGGCCGGCTTCTCACTGCAGATCCGCGGTAAGTTCCTCGGCGGCGAACCCGTCACGGTCTACGGCGAGAGCACCGAGAGCGACTTGTACTCGGTGACGACCCGGACGATCAGTGCGGGTGCAGACCTCTCCATCACATGGGCGGCGGATGCCGACTTCGAGGGCGGTCCGGCCTACAGCCTCTCACGCGTCGCGCTCGTGGCCGGCACCACGGTAACTGCGGTCATCGCGCTGTTTATCGGCATGCTGCTGCGCAGGGACCAGTTGATCTCACAGCGAATCCGGGAGGCGACCAGAGAGCTCGCCCGTAGCAGGGATGCGGCCGAGGTTGCCAATCGTGCCAAGAGCGCCTTTCTGGCCAACATGAGTCACGAGCTGCGAACACCGATGAACGCCATTCTCGGATACAGCGAGATGCTCATCGAGGTGGCCGAGGACGATGGTGACGAATCGGCGGTCGAGGATCTGACAAGAATCCACGCTGCCGGTTCCCACCTGCTGTTGCTGATCAATGACGTTCTCGATCTGTCGAAGATCGAGGCCGGGAGAATGGAGGTAGTTCTCGACACCTTTCCGGTTGCGGAGTTGATCGACGAGGTCGTATCCACCATTGAAGGAATGGTGAAGACGAACGACAACCGACTCCAGGTCGAGGTCGACCCATCACTTGGAGTGATGCACGCCGACCTCACCAAGGTGCGCCAGGCCCTTTTCAATCTACTCAGCAATGCCGCCAAGTTCACCACGGACGGCGACATCCGACTCGTCGCGCAGGCAGAGAGCGTCCAGGGCGAGCCGTGGATACAGATGTCGGTGACCGATTCGGGGATCGGCATCTCGCCGGAGAAGTTCGACCTCATTTTCGAAGAGTTTTCCCAAGCTGAAGACGGCACGAGTCGCAGGTACGGTGGCACCGGGCTCGGGCTACCCATCAGCCGCCGTTTCTGCCAGATGATGGGTGGGGACATCACTGTGGAGAGCAACATGGGCGAGGGATCGACCTTCACGATCCATCTGCCTCTGACGGTGCGGTTGGCTGAAGGATCTTCTGCTGCCGATTCCGGCAAGACACCAGCGGTCGTGCCAGAACCGGGCAGCGATCGCACCGTACTGGTCGTCGATGATGACCCTGTCGCACTGGACCTTATCGGGCGAACGCTCCAAAGGGCGGATGTCCGCGTGGTGACGACCGGCAGCGGCCGAGAGGCCCTCCGCCTCGCATCATCGTTACGACCCGCCGTGATCACTCTAGACGTGATCATGCCTGACATGGACGGATGGGAGGTGTTGCGCGAGCTCAAACAGAATCCCGAGACCCAAGATATCCCGGTCATCATGCTGACCATGACCCAGGACCAATCCCTGGGCTATGCCATGGGCGCGACCGAGTTCCTCACGAAACCCGTCCAGCGTGCCCAGCTCGTACAGATACTGGAACGCTATGGAGCGGTTTCCGGAACATCCCGGCGGCGTGCTCTGGTGGTGGACGACCGCGCCGACAACCGAAGTGTTCTGCGCGCCGCGCTCGAGGATGAGGGCTGGGAGGTTCACGAGGCCGAGAACGGCCGTGTCGCTCTTGACCATGTGATGAGCGAGAAACCCTCCCTGATACTGCTCGATCTGATGATGCCGGTGATGGATGGCTTCGAGTTCGTGATGGAGATGCGAAAGCTGGAGACGCTACGGGCCATTCCCATCGTGGTCGTCACAGCCAAGGATTTGACGGCAGATGACCGCCGCCGCCTCAGTCAAAGCGTAATGGGGCTGATCGAGAGACGTGGCCTCGACTTGGATGCGCTGCTCGCCCAGGTACGGCAGCAACTGCCGAACGACTCGGTGACGTGACCCTCGTCGGCCACTCTCACTACGACGCCTCACTGCCTCGATGCCCCACCGCCATTATCTGGTAGTCTGCCGCGCATGTCGCAAGGCCCCGATTCGGCGGCAGAGATCTTGGGGAAAGCCCGCCAGATCCTGCCGTGGATGACCGAGATTCGACGCGACCTCCACCAACATCCCGAGCTCGGTCTGGAAGAGCACCGCACCGCACGGCGCGTGCAGGAGACGCTCGACGAGCTCGAAATCGCGCATGTGGACGGGCTCGCCCAGACCGGTGTCCTGGGGATGATTCGCGGCAACGAGGATGGGCCGACCGTGGCCCTACGCGCCGACCTCGACGCCCTGCCTCTCCAGGACGCCAAGGACGTTCCCTACAGATCGCTCATTGACGGCAAGATGCACGCCTGTGGGCATGACATCCACACCTCCATCCTTCTCGGGGCGGCGAAGATTCTCAAGGGGATGGAGGCGGCACTGCCGGGTACCGTCAAACTGATCTTCCAGCCCGCCGAAGAGACGGTGGGGGGAGCCCGCCTGCTGATCGAGGAGGGCGTGCTCGAAGATCCCCAGGTGGAGGCCATCTTCGGGCTGCATGTCGACCCGGGCAAACCGGTGGGTGTTTTCGGACTGCACTACGGCCAGCGCAACGCCTCTTCCGACGACCTGCACATCGTTGTTCACGGCCGAGCCGGTCACGGTGCCTACCCGGCTAGCGCAGTGGACGCCATCGTCGCTGCTGCTCAGGTGATCACCGCAGTACAGACGGTAGTCAGTCGCAACGTCGACGCCCGTGACAGTGCGGTGGTGAGCTTTGGCATCATCCAGGGCGGCACCCAGGGCAACATCCTGGCCGACCGGGTGGAGCTCACCGGCACGGTGCGCACCCTGGACGCTCGTACCCGCGAGCTGGTGCTCAACCGAATCCGCGAGACCGCGGAAGGAGTCGCCGCCGGTCTCGGCGCCAGTGCCGAGGTGAGGATCGATCCCAGCTACGATCCCCTGATCAACGACAACCGAATGGTCGAGGTCGTCCGCGACAATGCCGTACAGCTCTCGGGCGAGGAGAACATCGAGGTCTTTCCCAAGCCCAACATGGGTGTGGAGGACTTCGGCTACTACGTCAGCCACGTGCCCGGCGCCTTCTTCGCCATCGGCGTGCGGAACGAGGAACGCGGCATCGTCTACCCGGTGCATCACCCGGGCTTCGACGCCGACGAGGAGTGCCTGGCCTACGGAGCGGCCATCCAGGTCATGAACGCGCTGACGATCCTGAACGGATGATCACCCTCGACGGTCCACTGCCATGTTGAACAAGATCTGGGGCAGCTTCTTCTTCATCGCCTTCGCCGTCGGCATGGTCCGCTGGCTCTTCATGGGCGAGCCCGAAGTCTGGGCCGAGCTGGTGGCGGCCACCTTCGATATGGCCAAGACCGGCTTCGAGATCGCCTTGGGGTTGACCGGGGTCATGTGTCTCTGGCTGGGAATCATGAAGCTGGGGGAGGAGGGCGGCGCCATCGATCTATTGGCCAAGGCTTTCGGCCCACTGATGCGCAAGCTCTTCCCCGACATTCCCGAAGGTCACCCGGCCTCGGGCTCCATCGTCATGAACATGGCCGCCAACATGCTGGGGCTCGACAACGCCGCCACCCCTCTGGGCTTGAAAGCCATGGGCGAGCTGCAGGAGCTCAACCCCGACAAGGAGACGGCTTCCAACGACCAGATCCTCTTCCTGGTCATCAACACCTCGGCGGTGACGCTCATCCCCATCACCATTTTCGTCTACCGGGCACAGATGGGCGCCGCCGATCCGACGGATGTCTTCATCCCGCTGATCATCGCCACCTACTGCTCCACCATCGTCGGCCTGACGGTTACGGCGTTGGTCCAGAAGCTCAAGTTGTGGGACCCGGTGGTCATGGCCTACCTGGGCGGGCTGACCGCCATTGTCGCCGGTCTGGTCTTCCACTTCTCACGCCTCGACCGCGAGGCCATCGACTACCAGTCGTCGCTGCTGTCGAACTTCGCCATCTTTGCGGTGATCATCACTTTCCTGACCCTGGCCGCCCGCAAACGGGTGCCGCTCTACGAGACCTTCGTGGAGGGCGCCAAGGCCGGCTTCCAGGTAGCGGTGACCATCATCCCCTATCTGGTGACCATGCTGGTGGCCATCGGAGTCCTGCGGGCCAGCGGCGCTCTCGATCTGGCTCTCGACGGTGTCCGTTGGGGGGTCCAGGGCCTGGGAATCGACGCTCGCTGGGTGGACGGTCTACCCACCGCCCTGATGCGCCCGCTCTCAGGGAGCGGCGCCCGCGGCATGATGCTGGAGACCATGGAAGCCATGGGGGCCGACTCCTTTGCCGGCCGGCTGGTGAGCACCATCCAGGGCAGCACCGAGACCACGTTCTATGTGCTGGCGGTCTACTTCGGCTCCGTCGGCATCAAGAACACCCGGCACGCCGTCGGCTGCGGTCTGGCCGCCGATCTGGCCGGTGCCATCGGCGCCATTCTGGTCACCTACCTCTTCTTCGGCTGAGCGTCTCGACACACGGCAGCCCTGTGGTGACCCTCGGACAATACATCCGACGACGCAACGGGGTCCCGGTCGGAGCTCCGGGCTCTCTCCGCAACATGCTGGCGCGATCTCTCGGAGCCGGTAGTCTTGCTGGCTTCTGGCGCCACTGGAATCCGATATTCGGCTACTACCTGGGCCTGTACATAGACTCACCTCTGCGCCGTTTTTTGCCCCGCTCGGCGGCTCTGGTGCTGACGTTCGTGTTCTGCGGCGCCCTCCACGATCTGGTCACCATGTCCATCCGGGGATCGGTGACCTTCTTCTTTACACCCTGGTTCTTCCTGCTCGGCTCGGGGGTCGTTGTCGGTGATTGGACGGGACTCGACTTCTCGAGCCGACCGTGGGGAGTGCGGGCGGGTATCAACATCCTCTATGTCTCCGTCTGTCTCGCCCTGACCCTCGTGGCGAGAAAGGCCTTTGACATACCGTAGGCTGCCTACGCGTGGAGCAGTGAGCAATGGGCAGTGACGCAGTGAGGGAGTGTAGCGGCTGGCTGCCATCGCAGTTTGCCGCGTCTCTGGTCCGTTCGGGTCCTCGGCCTCCGAACGTCTCGCGCAGATGGAGTTGTGATCGTAGGCGCGAGACTCCGCTCTCCTTCGCCTCGGATCTGAGGTCGATGCATGACCACTGTGACGCGGCTCCTCGAGAGGCCTACGGCCGAGGACCCGAACGGCCTCGACGACGCTCCATCATGGATACCGGTCCTGAAGCCAGTGCGGACATATCCCTGGGAGGCCGCTGTAGACGGTCGTTGGGAGGACGCCGGAACGGGGCTCTCGACGAGCACAGGGCGATGGCCTACGAACACGAGTCTGATCCGGTGCGACGGAGAGCGCAGGGGAGTGCCGGACCCTCAAACGCCATGAGCGCGACCCGTCCCTGACGGGTCCTCCCAACGACCGGCAAAGAGGCCGGCCGCTACAAGGCCTCACTGCCCACTGCTCCACTGCGTCACTGCGTCAAGCCTCCAGGCCTAGGCCGCCGCAGGCTGCCGGCCTCACGACGCTCCCGACCACCAGGAGGGAATGGGCAGATCCCGCATGGTCTGTAGGCCCGGTGGGGCGGCCATGACCCGGGGAATGGAGTTGACGGTGATGGAGGCGGTGGCGATGTCTCCGTTGATGCCGCCTTCGATCCGCGAGTACAGGGGCGGTGCGCCCTCGATGCGCACCGCGTCGTACGATTCCGGGGAGCCCAGAAAGGCCTCCATGTGGAGCTCGATGACCGGCTCGCCATCCCGGTAGCCCACCGCGTCCTGGATCAGACCTGCCGCCTGGCCGGCTTCCACCGTCAGATATTCGCTCGAGACCCTCGCCTGGGCGATCTTGGGTTCCAGGACATCGGTGATGCGCTCCATCTCCCACCCCAGAGAAGCGGCGATCATCGCCACCGACTCGGTCAAGCCCACATGCCGGATCTCCAGGTTGTCGGCCTTCTCGCGAAAGATCTCCGGTGCCAGCCCCGCCCCGATCTTCTGCTGAAAGGGCAGACGACGGATGGAGGCGTCCTGGATCCGGTCCACGCGAATCGAGTCGACCCGCTCGCAGGCCCCGGTGAGCACCGTCGGCAGGGTGTCCATGGCGAACCCGGGGTTGATGCCCGTCCCTACCACGGCCAATCCGGCCTCCTGGGCCATCTGATCGATCTTCTCGGCCAGCTCCCTCTGCGGGTACCAGGGGTAGGAGAGCTCTTCGGTGGTCGAGACCACCGGTAGACCCTCCTCCAGGATCGCCTGCAGCTGCGGCACGATGACCTCCAGCGAAGAGCTGGTGCAATGGGTGACCACATCGGCCTCGCCGCGGCTCAGCACCGCCGACAGATTGGTCTCGACGATCACTCCGCTGGGAGCGTCCAGACCACAGACCTCCGCCAGATCCTTGCCTACCTTCTCCGGGTCGATATCCACCGCCGCCGAGACCTCGAATCCAGGTCGCTCCAAAAGCTGTCGGGCCACTCCGGCCCCGATAGGTCCAAGCCCCATTTGAATCACTCGAATCGTCATGTTCCGAAGTCCTCGCTATGAGATGAATCCCAGAATCGCCGCCACCCTGGACAACAGCCAGGCACACAAAAGGCCACCGTAGATGCCGATCAGGTAGCCTGAGACTCCCATCAACACCCCTACCGGTGCCAGCGCCTGGCGATAGACCGACGCCACCACCGGGGCCGACACGACCCCGCCGATGTTGGCCATGCTGCCGGTGGCCACGAAGAAGAGCGGCGCTCGCAAGAGCTTGGCCGCGGCAAACAGAACCACGATGTGAATGCCCAGCCAGACCGCTCCTACCGCCAGATAGAGGGGCACCTCCATGACCTTCTTCAGATCGGCCTGCGCACCGATGGCGGTGAGCATCAGATAGAGGGCCAGATAGCCGAACCTGGAGGTACCGACCTCCTCGAGCCGGCGCACCGGTGTCAGCGAGAGCGCCAATCCCAGAGTGGTGACGAAGATCACCGTCCAGGTGGTGTGGCTGATGATGGTCGGATCTCCCAGCTGCGGCAGCTGCCGCCCAAGCCAGATACACACTGCCGCACCGCCGAATCCCAGCGCCAAGATCGTCGCCAGATCTCGTACCTCCACCGGTCTCCTCTGCCCTTCGATCTTGGCCAGTGAGGCATCCAGATCCTCTACGTCTGCGGTGTCGGCACCGACCCAGGCGTCGAACCGCTTCTGGAAGGAGCCCAGGAAGAGCAGAACTCCCATCCAGCTGTAGGCCACCAGGGTGTCGACCACGATGATGGGGCCCATCAGAGAGTCAGGGGTGCCGACGCTCTCCTTGATGGCCACCATGTTGGGTGTACCGCCGATCCAGCTGCCCGACAGAGCCGCCAGCCCCATCCAAGTGTCGCCCGGCAGGAAGGCTCCGAAGATCGCCAAAGCCGCCGGCCCTCCGATGATGATCCCCAGGGAACCCGCCAACATCATCAGGATCGCCTTGCGGCCAAGCTTCAGGACTGCTCGCAGATCCACCGTCACCATGAGCAGCAAGAGACTGACCGGCAGAAGCAGCCGCACCATCCAATCGTAGGCCGGTGAGCTCTGTGGCGTGACACCGAGGCTGGTGCTGACCGCAGGCAGGAAGTAGACGTAGATCACCGCCGGGGTGAAGCGAAACAGCGGCTGCAGACGGGCCCATCCGCTGAGCCAGAAGATCGCCCCCAGGAGGCAGGCGAGAAGGATGAAAGTCGCTGTCGGGTCGCTGATCACGCTTGGCACTCACCCCCCGCGGTTGCCCGCCTCAGCTGGTTTGGAAACAATACCGCAATGAACCGTTGGCGGACACTATTGACCGAAGGGCGGCACCCGGCCAGCGAAGCCCTGGACACGCTGACCACCGAGGAGGTGGTGACCCTGCTGCTCGAGGAGGACAAACGGGGTCTCGACTCGGCACTGGCGCAGCAACGGGAGATCGCCCAAGCTGCTTCCTGGGCGGCAGAGAGCCTCGAGAGCGGCGGCTCGGTGGTCTTCGCCGGTGCCGGTACCAGCGGCCGCCTCGGGATCCTCGAGGCGGCGGAGTGCCCACCGACCTTCGGCTCCGACCCGGAGCGGATCCGCGCACTGATGGCTGGTGGGGAAGACGCTGTCTTTCGCGCCAAGGAGGGGGCCGAGGACCGACACGACGAAGGTCGAAAGGCCGCTGACGACCTCGCCCGCGGGGATCTGTTGATCGGGCTCTCGGCCAGCTCGGTGACCCGCTATGTCCAGGGCGCTCTGGCGCAGGCCCGCGAGAATGGTGCCCGAACCGTGCTGCTGACGTGTGCCGCCACCGATGGGCTCGAGAAGTCGGCCGACCTGGTCATCGGTCTGGCCACCGGACCCGAGATACTCACCGGCTCCACCCGTCTCAAGGCTGGATCAGCCACCAAGGCGGCGCTGAACGCCATCACCACCGCCGCCATGGTGCGGCTCGGCAAGACCTACAGCAATCTGATGGTGGATCTGCGACCCGGATCGGCCAAGCTGCAGGACCGGGCGCTGCGCATCATCGAGGCCGCTGCGGATGTCTCCTTCGAAGAGGCCGAACAGCTTCACGAGGCCGCCAACGGCGATGTCAAGGTGGCCATCCTCATGGGCATGCTGGAGATCTCGGCCTTCGACGCCCGGCAGCGCCTCGCAGCGGCCAACGGCCACTTGCGCCGGGCGCTCGAGGGCTAGATCTACCTAGCGAAAGCCGAACACAATCGGGAAGATCAGGACCACCACCGAAGCCCAGATCCCGTAGACCGGGAGGTAGCTGGTCTGCCAACGCTCGAGTCGCACGAAGGCGGCCCTCCCTTTGATGAATCGAGCGTAGAGCACCGCGGAAACGCCCAGATTGACCAGCAGGATCAGATTCTCCCCCAGAGCCGCCACCTTGTTGGGGCTGAACCCGAACTCGGTGATCCGGGCCGCGATGGCCCACAGTGCCAGCGCGTCGACCAGCAGGGCACTCATCACCAGTACCAGCTGCAGGCCGTCGAACCAATAGGGCGGTGCCATGGGGTTCCGAGCCGAGATCGAGTAGAGGAGCAGACCCAGCACCAGTACCAGTAGCAGATCGAAGCCGATCAACACCTCCCGCTCCACATTGATCCCGCTCCCGGTCCACAACATCGTCACCAGGAAGACCAGTAGCAACAGAGTGAAGAGCGGCGTGAACACGCGCGTCAGCACCGGCGCCATGTTCTCCACCACGCTCTGTTTCGCCTCCACCAGCCAGGCGCTGATGATGACGGCACCCACCACGCCGCAGGGCAGAATCCAATTCCCTACAAGATCTTCGGCGTCGATCCCGATGGCGCTGAAGATGAGCATGGTGAAGCCCATGAGCACTCCACCACCCAGGGCGATGAGGACGTAGTAGATGAACCACTCACCGGAGAAGCGGACGAAGTTCATCCGCTGATCGTGGTCTCGCCACCTCCCCCCCACATAGGCGAATCCCACCGCCAACCACAGGACAATTGGCATATGGAGAGCAGCCAGAACCAGGGTGTGGGCCTGCGGCTCGAACGGCATGAGGTTGATCGCCAGCGCCGCAGCGAGAAATGGCAGCGCCAACACAGCGCATGCCGCTCTGCCGAGGCGACGCTTCCAGGCGAAGAACCCGGCCAGAAAGGGCAGCACGAACAGGGTGCTGTTGCGCAGGTAGAACTCCTCGGAGAGCTCGAAGCCGAGGATATCCGGCAGCTTGACCGCCACCGCCGCAGCGATCGCCAGCAAGACGGCGACGGCGGCCTCCGTTCTCGACCCGCTGGAAGAGACTTCACCATCGGGCGAGAAGACCAGCTGCTTCCACAGTCTCTCCGAATACTCCTGGGCGAACTCACGGGACAGCGTGTCGAGATCTCCCATGCGTTTAACCCCGACCAGGAAGGCCTCATCCTCGCTCAGACCCGCCTCGCTCAGAGCCTGCACCTGGTCTCGGAGGTGGTCTTCGAGCTCTTCGACATCGACCGAGTGAATCGCCTGTCGACGACGAAGGTACTCCCGCCACTCCCCGATCCTCTGCTCCAACATCCCGTAGCTCTCCATGGGCCAAGCCTCAGACTCCAGCCGTTGCTTCCCTCATTCCGAACCAGAGACCACGCAGGGTCGAATCGACGATCTGCCACTGCTCTCGATGGCTGGCCAACTGCTGGACTCCCTGATCGGTCAGTCGATAGTACTTCCGTCGTCTGCCGACCTCCGACCGACCCCAGGAGGCATCGACGTAACCCTGCCGCTCCAGGCGATGCAGGACCGGATAGAGCATTCCGTCCGTCCATTGCAGTTCTCCACCCGACAGCTCGCTGACTTTCTTGAGGATCGCATAGCCGTAGCTCTCGCCCTCGCTCAGCATGGACAGCACCAGCGGTGCGGCGGAGGCGGCGACGAGATCCTTGTTGATGTTCATGTCCGAGGCTGACGACCCAACTGTGGGTAGAGCCCAAACCTAGAAGCACTATACATTGTACCTCTATGTATGTCAAAGAGAGAGCCAAACCCCCTTCTCACGCTTGTGAGGCAGGTTCACTCTGCGGTCGTTTCTGATTTCCCGGATTCGGCAGACGGCGGAGGCTCTACCGAGACCGGACGAAAACCCGGCTCGGCCAACCACGCGTGGACGCGGGCTTCCTGGTACTCGTAGAAGGGATTGTGTCTGAGCCGCATCAGCCAGGTTGCCGGGAAACGAAGCAGACCCCGCTCCCCTTTCACGTCCATCAGGCCGAGAAAGACCCGGTCCTCTCGTGGCGGAGGTCCGGCGCCGTAGAGGGGATCGTCGGGCGGAAAGGGTAGGGCGACGTGTGAAAGCGAGATCATCCCGCGAGGCCAGGAGGCCTCGGTAGGCTCGGTGGTGATCTCCGCGCTGTTGGGCAGGTTTCTCCGGATGGCGATCTGATCGGTCTCGCTGTCCAGATTGGTGATCAGGGTCAAGGCGAAGGGCAGATCGTCGTCCCCCAGAAGCCGGGCCGTCAGCGGTCCCGGGTCCGAGACCAGGACCGATTTGGCGATCTTGTTGCGATTGATGTCGTAGAGCACCAACTCGTGATCACCCGGAGCCAGATGCTCCATCAGATGGTCGATCACCGCGTCGACCGAGACGGTGGCATCGACTGCCGACAGGAAGGCGAGAGTTGGAGGGAAGTCGGGAATACCCCTCTCGCCGGCACGGGCCTCGATGGCGGCCGCGACATGGCGGGTCAGTCGAAAGACCTGGTCGCCGGCGTTGGTGGTGAACGAGTTGTACTTGAACGGATCGAACTCGGGCTCGGTGCCCGTCCAGGCGGCCTTCTCGAGCCCGGGTATCAACGACAGTCGCCCCTGCCACTTGGCCAGGGCCGCCGCCGGCGTGATCCCCATGGCCGGAGAGATCAGCACCAGGCCGGCGGGCAGGGGCGATCCGTCACCCTGCATGGCCCCGAGGGTCAAGTTCAGGGCCAGCGGTGCCCCCGTCGAGTAGCCGATGACGTGGACCGCGTCGGGTCCCACCTTGGCGGCGAGGTGATCGGCAGCGAGGCGCACCGCAGCCGCCATATCCTGCCAGCGGACCGTGATCATCCCGGAAGGAACGGTGCCGTGCCCCGGCAGTCGCAGGCCCACAACCCAGTAGCCCCTTGCGTGCAGGAACTCGCCGATGGCCCGCAAGCTGTAAGGGGAGTCCGACATGCCGTGCAGAAGAAGCACCCCTCCCGCCGCGTTCATCATCGGCAACTCGAAGCTGCGATTCCAATTCTGTTCCCATCTCCCGGGGTCGGATCGGCTGCCCGAGCTGTATCGGATCAATGCGTAGGCCGATCCGCTGCCGATCTGCGAGTACACCTGCTTCTCCAGATCATCGAAAAGTTGGTCCTCGAGCTTCAGATAGGCGTCGAAGGTGTCGACCTCGCCCAGACGGTTGACGGTGAACTCAGCCTCCAGAAGCTCGGTGTGCCACGGCTCCAGACAGGGTCCGCTGCGGATCTTGTGTAGATACAGGCCGACGAACCCGACGACGAATCCGCAGACCGCCACCGTGAGATACAGCCCTGCTCGCTTGATCTTCTGAGGGTTCATCACTCCGCCTCGGCCACGATCTCCCAATAGGTGAGGCCGTCCCGGGTCCTTGGGCGGGGAGCCGTCCTCTCCGCCGCACCGCTCCGCGTGGACAACAGCTCGAGCAGATCGGCCACCACCAGGGGATGAAAGTAGAAGTATTCGTGCCCCAGGTACTGGTATCGGCCAGCGGGTGTCACATCGACTGTCTCCACGCCGTCGACCACCGTCAGGAACTCTCCGGCCTGACCCAGGCGGGGTTCGCCATTGACCTTGCGGGAGAACTTCAGCGGCGTGTCATTGCTCGAAGCGTAGAGCGTGATGTCACCGCTCAGAGGACCCAGGTCCGGGAGCATCTCGGCAAACGCCGTCGAGTCCAGGTCGGGAGCCAACAACACCAGCTGTCCCATGAGGGGCGCGCTCCGACCCTCGGCCCCGAGTCCGACCACGGCCTTGACGACCCCCTTGGACCCCAGGCTGTGGGCCATGACCTGGACATGCTCGGCACCGAGGCGAGCGGCGAGCTCCTCCAGGGTCGTCTGCAGGAACGGCACACTCCGCTCGAGATCTTTCCGATCACTGGCGTAGTCGGTGGGTCGCCCGTTCGATGGCCAGGTGATCATCATCACCACCGCCTGGTCACCCAGGACCCTTTGGGCCTCAGCGGCTCGATCGCAGGCCCGCTCGAAGTCGTAGCTGTAGCCGTGCACGAAGACCACTACGTCACCCGACACCGTCGCGGCGGCAGCGTCGATCAACTGCTCCCAGAAGACCTCGGGCTCTGCCTCGATCTCGATACTCAGCTCCTTGGTCTCGGCGGGAACATGGAAGGAGGCCCTCTCGGCCACCTCCTCCAGCATGGGAATGGGTTTGAACTCGGCGCGACAACGACCAAAGGCCGGCCCCCCACGTTTGCCACCGAACCGTACTCCCGGCTTGTTCTCCTTGCGGCGCTGCCGGTTGGTGGCAAAAAAGACACTGGCCTCTCGGGCGACTCCTTCTTCTGCACCAGGATCGACGGTCGCCTCGGTGACTACATACTCCGCCTGCCGAGCGGTTACTGGCCCGCCCGCGAGAACGGCCAGAAGCAGAATCGCTGTCAGGGCAGCATGGTTGAAGCGTCGACTCATGGCGAGGGCAGAATAGTCCACGACGCCGGGTCCCGCAATTGCTCTAGGACTCGGCGAAGCGCTGGCGAACCATCGAACGACAGCCTCCGGATCACGACTTCACAGCCAGAGTGGGCGCACCGGGCTTTCCTCCCCGTTACAGAAGCATTACGTTTCTTTCATGATTGCTCGCTTCACGTGTTGGTACACTCTGTCGATCGATCTTGCCAAGGAGGTAACTATGAGCAACACTCTAGGAACGATAATCCGACGATTGGTCGTGCTCCTGGGAATCGTTGTCCTGCTGCCGATGACCGGCGGCTCCACGCCTGTCGTGGCCGAGGAGGGCGTCAGCGAACTGCCCTGGAATCTGGAGGCGAATGCCATGGTGACCCAGGCGGGCACCCGGGGCAGACGAGCCTCCACTCTGCAGCTGCGCATCACCGCCTGGACCACCGATGAGGAGCGAGAGCAGATTCTGACCGAGATCCAGGAAGCTACCGCACAAGGCGGACGGCGAGGGAACCGGGCCGTCGCCCGGGCCCTGCGCGGTGCCGCCAGGGTCGGCACCCTGAATGCACCCGGTCAGACCGGCTGGTCCCTGCGCTATGCCCGGGCGACGCCGATGCCCGACGGCAAACAGCGGGTGCTGCTGGCCACCGATCGACCCGTGGCCTTTGCCGAGGCGTGGACCTCCACCAGTGGCGGTGATTTCGATGTCACGGTGATCCAGATGACGTTGGATGCCGAAGGCAATGGCGAGGGGACCCTTTCCTTCGGTACCGAAGTCGTCTGGAACACCGATACCGAGTCCCTCGAGGTGAGGAACTTCTCGTCAGCACCTATCTCCCTCGGTAACGTGCGACGGACCAATTAGGGTTCGCTTCGACGAGATCCAGGCCAAGAATCGAAGACCTCGGACCGCGGGGGGGATCGCTCACCGACCGACCGCGGTCCGATCTGTCCCGGGACAAATTACTGAACCCGGTTAAATGATTGCCAGGTTAAAGGTCCTGTGCTAGCCTGATTCCTCTACATAGGGGGGAGTCTTTCGCCGACTGCGAAGGAATCCGACCAGGGAGCCATGGAGGCCTTTTCCAGGCCTCGAACAGGGGAGGGACGAACAGATGGCTCTGCCTTGTCCGACGAGCCCAAATCCCAATTCTGGTTCTTCTCGTTTCCGCGTCATGAAGTTCGCATTGTCGAGGCGATGCCTACCCGCGCAACTCCTCGATTTTCCGTCTCGGGTCCGGCCATGGCCTCGACGCCACGACTCGGATCAACAGAAGAAGGGGGAGCACATGAGAAAGTGTCTGGTTCTTTATGCTGCGGTGTTGCTCCTGGGAATTCCGGCCTTTGCACAAGAGACCGGTTCCATCTCAGGCACGGTTACACTCGATGACGGCTCGGCCATGCCGGGCGTCACCATCACCGCCTCGGGTGACACGCTGCCGCAGGATCGCTCCGCGATCAGCGGTGCCGGCGGTGAGTATCGATTCATCATGTTGCCTCCGGGCAACTACGAGCTGACCTTCGAGCTGGAGGGTATGGCAACCCAGGCCCGGTCCCTCGAGGTTCTCCTCGAGCGCAACTCGGTGGTCAACGTGGCCATGACCTCCGCCGCAGTGACTGACGTCATCGAAGTCGTCGCGGCCGACGAGGGCATCGACATCACTTCGACCACGGTCAAGTCCGCACTTCCGGCCGCAACCGTGCAAGCCCTGCCAGTGGGTCAGGAGTACCGCGACTTCTTGAAGCTGGCGCCCGGCATCCAATACACCGAGGACTCGGTCCGCGGTCCCAGTGCCGGCGGCAACGGGCAGGACAACGTCTACAAGATCGACGGTGTCGATGTCGGCCTGCCGCTCTTTGGAACGCTCTCGAGTGAGCCCGCGGCCTACGACATCGAGCAGGTCTCCTTCATCCGCGGTGGCGTCAAGGCCGTCGACTTCAACCGCTCCGGTGGTCTGACTATCAACTCGGTGACTCGCTCCGGCACCAACCGCTGGCGTGGATTCCTGGGATACCAAGTCCAGACCTCCGGTATGACCGGTGATGTAACAGACGAATCGCTCAAGACCTTCGATGAGGATCAGAGCTGGCTCACGCTGGGTATCGGTGGACCCGTCTTCAAGGACAAGCTGTTCTTCTACGGATCCTACTTCCGCCCCGAGGTCACCCGGGACAACTCGGCCAACGTCTATGGCGAGGTGCCGAATTTCGAGAGCCTGCGCGACGAGTTCTTCGGCAAGCTGACCTGGACGCCGACCAATGCCCTGCTCTTCAATGGCGGCTATCGTGACTCGGAACGTGACGGTTCCGGTGAAGGGGTCTGCGAGACCTGCGCCGGCACCACCTCCTCCGGCAGCGACAACAAGACCAAGAGCGCCTTCGTCGAAGGCTCCTGGTTGATCAACGACAAGAGCTCGCTGGCCTTCAAATTTACCGATTTCGAAACCAAGGGCGGGTCGGTTCCCGACAATCTCTTGAACATCAACATCGGACCGGGGATCAATCTCAATGTCAACGATCTGGCGGGACAGGGTCTCTTCCAGGTTCCCCAGTTCATCGACGATAACCCCGACTACAACGACTTCGCCGCACCTCTGATCGACCGCTACGGCTATCTCGACGATGGCATGAGAGAGGGAGGCGGTCGGGTCGGTGTGGACAACACCCTCAACAAGCAGGACTTCTTCCGCGAAGCTTTCGAGATCAGCTACGACTACTTCCTGGGCAACCACCAGCTGCATGCGGGCTTCGAGATGTACGAAGTCTCAGAGGAATTGGCTCGATTCTCGAACGGCTGGGGCCTGATCGAGACGCCAGGCAACCGGAACGACGACGGTGTCTACTACACTGGCCGCTTCTGGCAGCAGTCGCTGGGCACTGACGTCCCGGTCATCAAGTCCTTCATGGAGTCGAGCAACATCGAGCTCAACGACACGTTCACCTTGAAGAACTGGACCTTCAACATCGGCCTCCTGTTCAGCAACGACACCTATTTCGGTTCGGGGCTACGCGAGACCGGTCAAGGCGTGTCGGGCTTCGAGGTCTCGCCGGGTACCAAGTACGAGATGTACGACATCGGTTTTGGCGACATGATCCAGCCGCGCCTCGGCGCCACCTGGAGCTGGAACGGTCGCGAGAAGGCCTATGCCAGCTACGCTCGTTACAACCCGGCGGCGAGCTCGCTGCCTCGTGCCGCTTCGTGGGATCGAAACCTGCAACGGGAGATTTTCGCCCAGTTCGCCGAGGACGGCACCTATCTCGGCACCGATCCGATCCGCTCGTCTTCGGGTAAGTGGTTCCAGGACGGCATCGACCCACGCTATATCGACGAGTTCATCGTCGGCTATGACCGTCAGGTCAACAGCCGCTGGATCGCCCGCAGCCACTTCCGCTACCGCAAGGGCCGCAACTTCTGGGAGGACACCAACAACACGGCACGGATCCGCTACGAGCCCCCGCCAGGTATCCCGCAGGAGCTGTATGTGCCCAACCTGGATGAGATCCGGGATGAGATCGGTGGTTCCTCCTACGTTATCGCCCAGCTGGACGACGCCTTTACCGACTACTACGAGGTGTCGCTCGAGAGCGAGTACCGGAGTCCCAAGTACTACGTCCAGGCCTCCTATGTCTGGAGCCAGTACTACGGCAACTTCGACCAGGACAACACCACCACCAGCAACGACGGCAACATCTTCATCGGTTCGTCGTTCATCGCCGATGGTGCCGGTCGTCAGTTGTGGAACTACCGCTACGGAAACCTGCGGGGTGACCGGCGCAACCAGCTCAAGATCTATGGCTACTACAACCTGAACTGGAACGCCACGACAGCGGTCTGGATGAACTATCAGGACGGGCAGCCCTGGGAAGCCTGGGATGTGGAGGTCTACCGCGAGTTCACCAGCAGCAGCAGCGACACCAGCCGCTACGCCGAACCGGCAGGCTCCAACCGGACCAGCAGCCACTTCCAGATGGATCTGAACTACACACAGAACTTCCCGATCGGCAACCGGTTCAACGTCAAGTTGACGGCCGACCTGTTCAACCTGTTCGATAGCCAAACCGGCTACAACGTGCAGAACAAGGTCAACTCTGCCGAGTTCGGTAGCTTCCGCGACTTCTACCGGCCACGCCGGTTGCAGTTGGCAGTGGGCTTCGAGTTCTAGACTGCGGTCCTGGAAAGATGTAACTCTACGGCTCCCTCGGGATCGACCCCGGGGGAGCCGGTTTTTCTTGATGCCGAGGTGAGCCTGTGAGCGACAAACAAGTCTGGGCCGAGATCGACCTTGCGGCCTACCGGCGAAACCTCGCCGAGCTGCGACAGATGACCGCCGGAGGAGCCGGTCTCATGGCTGTCGTCAAAGCCGACGGCTATGGGCACGGAGCTCTGAGACTGGCGGCAATGGCGACCGAATCCGGTGCCGGCTGGCTCGGAGTCGCCCGACTCGAAGAGGCCCTCGAACTGCGCCAGCACGGTATCGACGCTCCCACTCTGATCTTCGGCTACAGCTCACCAGACCAGCTCGACCTGTTGCTCGAGAACCAGCTCACCCAGACCGTCTTTTCTCTACCCATGGCAGAGGCCCTCTCGAAGCGAGCGGCACAGATCGGCAGAAGACTCCCATGCCATATCAAGGTCGACACCGGCATGGGCCGTCTGGGGGTCGTGAACGGAGAAAACTTTCCTCACCGAAGTCTCTCCGAGATTCAGGCTATGGCTGGACTTCCCGGCCTGGAGGTTCAGGGGCTCTTCACCCATTTCGCCACCGCTGACGGTTCCGACCCCGCCTTCGCTGAAGTCCAATTGCGGAGATTCAGAGATCTCGCCGAGACCCTGACCGCTTCGGGTCTCGACATTCCTCTCATGCACGCAGCCAACAGCGCGGCCCTGCTGAGCCTGCCCGAATCCCATTTCGATCTGGTGCGTCCGGGCATCGCGACCTATGGTCTACAGCCCTCGAGCGAATGGCGCAGCGAGATCGAGCTCACACCTGTTCTGAGCTGGAAGACCCGCATCATCCAGTTGAAAGAGGTGCCGGCAGGATTCGGCGTCAGCTACGGCATCACCTATGAGACTCACCAGCCCACCACTCTGGCCACCGTCGCCGTCGGCTATGCCGACGGTCTCGACCGACATCTGTCATCGCGGGGAGAGATGCTCCTTGGGGCCCAACGCGTCCCTATCGTCGGTCGCGTCTGCATGGACCTCACCGTTCTCGATGTTGGCCAGGTCCCCGAGGCGGCCGTCGGCGACGAGGTCGTCATCCTCGGCAGTCAGGGTGACCAGCGGATAACCGCCGAAGAGATGGCGGCCACACTGGGGACCATCAACTACGAGGTCGTCACCTCGATCGCGCCGAGAGTGCCGCGGGTCTATGTCGGCGATTGACGCAGTGACGCAGTGAAGGAGTGTGGCGGCTGGCTGCCATCGCAAGGTGCCGCGTCTCTGGTCCGTTCGGGTCCTCGTCCTCCGAACGTCTCGAGCCTATCGAGCTGTGACCGTGGGCTCTCGACTCCGCTCTCCTTCGCCTCGGATCTGAGCTCGATGCATGACCATCGTGACGCGGCTCCTCGAGAGGCCTACGGCCGAGGACCCGAACGGCCTCGACGACGCTCCATCGTGGACTACTGGCGCCAATACCGACGGCTCAACAAACGTAGTATCAATATGGCCAGCGAAGCGAGACGAGATCTCTCCGGCTCTCACTTCTCACCTCTCACTCCCCAATGCCCAATGCTCACTGCGTCAAGCCTCCATGGCCTCATACCCAGGAGGCCACTGTAGACGGTCGTTGGGAGGACGCCGGAACGGGGCTCTCGACGAGCACAGGGCGAAGGCCTACGAACACGAGTCTGATTCGGTGCGACGGAGAGCGCAGGGGAGCGCCGGACCCTCAAACACCATGAGCGCGACCCGTCCCTGAC